>MDSX01004258.1_pt1 | contig 42771 bp, 43 predicted proteins | sample 811141 | NCBI WGS metagenome assembly MDSX01 (sample SAMN05326642, study PRJNA326480) | marine metagenome | isolation source: seawater | place: Atlantic Ocean: South East | collected 2010 | reverse complement strand
TTTTGTTTTAAGTTGAGTTCTTGACCTTATTTTTCTTCTTTTATTTTCTTTTGGCTCTGAAGAAGGCATTAGATTAGGGTTCCATTCCAAGTAGGAGGGGGCTGTCCTTTGCTGCCGACACAAAGGACAAGTGTGTTGCGGTATATATTTCTCTCCATTTACCTCATAGCTCTGCCCTAGCTTATCAAAACATGCTTGACAAGCAAAATGATTTAAATCCTTATTAATACCCTCTTCGTTCATTTTTTCCAAAACCTTCGGATCGTCAAGGTCAAAATTGTGAAGATTTACTAAATCTTTTATTTGAAAATCCTCTAAACATATAGGACACTGTTGAAACGACATAATTATATATATATCTTTATAAATTTATATATCATAATAAGGATTATCGGTAATAGTCATTCCACAATATTCCTTGGGTTTTTTCTTATAATCAACAGCTTTATACAAGCCCATTTTTACTGCGTCTTTTAATAAAAATTTGAAATTTTCCCAAAATTCTGTCTTATGTCCTATAGATTTTGACATAACATGCGCTAATTCGTGAATAGCAACAAATGTTAATGTATTTTCATCAATCATTTTATGTCCATCTTTTTTAGTAGTAGTACAAAAGGCTAATTTTTCTCCTTTATTTTCAGAATATGCTGTGTATTGACTTGTAGGCAATGTTTCACTTATTTTTCTAGGATTAAATCTTTTTGCCATTCTTTGAACATTTTCTCTTTTTGGGTATTTTTCTTTCATATACGCAACAAGTTTTTCTAATTTATGTGTTACTCTTGCTAATAAATCAGCAACTAATTCTAACTTTGGAGTTTCTCTAACACAATAAGTATGACCATCTTCATCACTTATAATGCATTTTAAATGAAACATCTCAGACTCAAAATAAATTTTAAGTGTAAACCCTATAATAAATAAAATAACAATATAACCAAATACATTTATGTCTAATTTCATTTTATAATATAGTAGGAATAAAACTAATTCATATTAAATAATAAATTATGAGTTAGTTAATTAGTTTGCTCCGCAGCCAATTTCAAGGGGTCTTCTTTGCATATCAGCGGTAATAGTACTTTGATTCCAAGGGCCTACATTAAGTTGAGGATTGGCAGGTTCACTTCTAAGTTGAAGATTTGCGTTTCTTAAACTTTGGCCAACAGTGTTAATACCGATGTGCCATCCTGCTTTTAAAAGACTGACATTTTTAAGATCACCGGAACCCATAGGGTTTAATTTACTAAATTCACTGTTGCTATCTTTTGGTAATAATTGAGCAGGATCTACAACTTGCTGTTTTGCGCAACTAGGTGGTAATCCATATGTATCAGTTACAGCACCAGTTGCTGCTCCGTGACCACCATTCTGTCCTAAAGGTTTTGAGGGTGCGAAATTATTTCCACCGGCAGCACACTGTATTTCTCTATCACTTGGGCCTGATGAAGCTCCGGCACTCTGGTCTACAGCTGAAGCAGCATCATTACTATTAGTCATAGAACTAATAGATGAATTAAATCCTTGAGAATAATAATAAACTGCGGCTACTGCGACTAAACCTGCGATTACCACAAATGTTTGGTTGCTTGCTAATTTCTTGAGAGACTTTGCAATGTTCATTATATATTAATCTAAACATAAAATTTTTCAGATATCTTTAGTTTTCGCTAAATAATTCTTCATCCTCTTCCTCTTCTTCTTCAGAACTACTGTCAACAATATCCAACATATATAATTCTTTAATTCTCTTGGCTTCCAAATATGCCTTAATAGCCTCATTTTTTGCTTTTTTTGCTTTTTCTCTAGCAGCATTATAAATATCTAAATAAACTTCTCGGGCTTCCTTTAATTGGATCGGTTCATCATCTTGGATATTTAATTCTATTTCTTCTAAATTATTAGTATTTTCTAAAGGTTTTTCCATAATATCTTTATCATTATTTTCAGTAAATTCTAAATCTTGTTTTTTGGGTGTTTCTTCTTTTATTTCATCGGCTGATTGAATTTCTTCATTATCCTTTTCTTCTACATTATTTTCTTCTGTATCTACCGCGACATCCATATCTACTAAATTATTAATAATCTCATTGTTGATTGGATCTTTTTCTTGATTATTATTTTCTTCAATATTTTTTTCTAAAATTTCTTCTTTTTCTTCTTTCAAAGAATTATTTATCTCTTTATTCTCTCCATTTTTTATTTTAGAATCTAATTTTATTAAACATTTATTGAATAATGGTTTTTCATTAATAACCATCATCTGACGCAAACAAATTTCTAAATGAAAACTATTACTTGAAAACTTTAATCCAATAACTTCAAGTATACAAATTACATTTTTATCGTTTTTTACTTGTTCAATATTTAACTGATTTTCATCTGTATCATAAATTTGTAAAGAAATTTTATTAATACCCTTTGGTTTATGAACAAAAGACCTTATAAGATAATAGTCTTTGCGTGTTCTTATAGAATTATTCCAATTATATTCTATTTCATCTAAACTTGTTGGTTCGTGAAACCAATTGGGGCTGTTTTCTAAAATAAGATTTTTTATCCTTTCTTGAAAGGTTTCTAACCAATCTAAAAATGCGGAATGGTCTTTATTCATCAACAAATCACAATAAATTTGTTTAGATGTTTTATGAATTCCATTTTTTGTTTTACACTTTGGAGTTTGAATTATTACAGGACCTTCATTTATTTCTAAATTAGCACAATATGTCCCTCCTTGTAAAGCTTTCGGTGTTTTAATTTTAACTTTATCAAAAGGATAATTTTTATCCGGACTTAACATAGCATCCATTTGTAAAAAGTTAGAAAATTACCTTTAACTAGTTACGCATTCATAATAAAAATATTTGCATTCAATAATATGGATGTTAAAGAAACTATAATTAACGAATGTCTAAATGTTTTACATAGAAAAGAAGTAAAAGAAGAATTTAAAGAATTGATGCGTCCCTTAATTGATATGTTAATTAAAGAAATTTACCCATATATTTTCTTATCTATCATATTTGTTTTTATAAGTTTTTTATTAATTTTAGGAATATTTATTTTATTGCTTCGTAGTAAGATATTAATACCTAATAAAAGTTAATTATCTTTGCTTATTATATAATGGTTCGTAGAAGTAAAAGTCGCAAAGCAAGAAAATCTCGCAAATCGCGTAAAGGTGGGTCTGGTTTAGTAGGTGCTTTAAGAACAGCACTCTTACCTTTTTTGTTATACAAAGGACAGAAAATGCAGCAAAAAAGAATCCTTCGTGCTAAAACCAAGAAAAAGAGAGGTGGAAAAAGAAAAAGAAGAAAAAGTCGCAAACGCCGTCGTTAAATAATATCGTATAAATGAATTAAAAAGCTATTTATATGATATAATATATAATATATAATGAGTTCAGTTTTTCAAAAAAACATACAAGACTGGGTTGCTGTTGATAATCAAATAAAAAATTTAAATAACCAAGCTAAAGATCTGCGAAACAATAGAAATCAATTAACTAATAATATTTTTACTTACGCTGAAAGTAATAATCTTGAAAATGCTGTAATACAAATAAGCGATGGAAAATTAAAATTTCAAAATGTTAAACAAACTTCCCCTTTAACATTTAAATTAGTTAAAGAAGTATTAGACGAATGTATAGACAATGAAGAACACGTAGCAGCTATTATTAAAGCCATTAAAGATAAAAGAGAGAGTAAATATGTATATGATATAAGAAGAACATATTCATAACTATTATATTTTTATATATTATATGAGTATGAACAATGACTCTGAAACATTTGAGAATGCTGTAGATTCTGAGATTGCTGCATTTTGGGAAATTAACTATCCAGATGAATGGAACAGTTTAGGAGCAGAATTAGGAAACGGTGATGTGATAAGAAATAAACTGAGATTGGCTTATCGTATTTTGTCAAGAGGTAATGTCTCACTTCAGGGTGGAAAAAGAAAGAGACGAAGAAAAACAAAAAAGAGGCGTAAAAAGAACCGAAAAAAGAGAACGAAAAGAAGAAGATAAACATCTACATAAAAGATTTAAATAATTATCAATATAGTTAATTATTTAATGAGTGAACCCATTAGTTGGAATATTATTAAAACTGTAAAGAAAGAAGAAAAAAAAGAAGAATATAAACCAGATAAAAGAATATCAAAAATATATGAAGCAAAAGAAAAATTTAACTCTGAAATGAGACAAAAAAAATTCAAACAATGGTTAAATAGAAAAAATATAGAAAATATATCAATAAATAATATATTAAATAATTTATGCAGAGATATAGAAAAGGTTGTTACCGAATCAGGGTTCACTATTACAAATAAAAAAATACTTAGAGATGAAATAGCAACATTTATATACAAAGAATCTATTCCAGATGCCCAAGAAGAATACTGTTAATACTAATTTATATGAAGAAGAAGAAGAACAATACATTGAACCTGTAACATATTTAAAATCGTTAAGTTTAGAAGATTTTTTAAATTGTGATAATACACGCGAAATTTTATTATGCGAACATCAAGATAATTTTGAAAAATTTTTAAAACCTAAACTAGAATATTTATATAGAAAATATAATTTAAATTTTAGAAATAATAATTTATTTGGTAAAGACTGGGATAATGTATCAGGTGATTGTTTTGCGGATATGATATACAATTATATTTCTGTAAAATATGATCTATCTTTATTTTATGAATGTCCTGTATTAGCATCAGAATTGTTGTGTAACAATGCCTAATTAATTTATAAATTAATATATATATATAATGGATAAAAGTGATTTTGCTATATATCAAAAAGGGGGAGATGTTTTAAGCATGGGTTTTAAATTTGAAAATTTATTAAAAGATAAAGGTCTTCCAGCTATGATAGGGGGTGGTAAAGGTAAATTTCATAAAAATCAATATGGTATACCTGTTGGGTTAGCATTACTTAATAAACAACTTGATAAGGATAAAGGAATTTATCATAGAAATTTTGAAGGTGGAGTTGTTAAAGAAGAATTATACAGAAAATTATTATATATGGGTGAACAACGCAAATCTTCCAAATCTAAAACAAGAAAGAATAAGAGAAAAAAAAAGAGAAAAACAAGAAAACTTAAATAGAATTATTAATAATTATATAAGTTATTAATAATGAACAAACATAAAACATGTAGTATTTGTCTTGAGAATGTATCTAGACCCGCATATTTATATCTAAATTGTGATTGTAGATATAATGTCCATTATAGTTGTTTTAATAAATGGTGGATAAGTAACAAGAATTGTATAATTTGTCACGAAACTTGTAATAAACCCGCAAGATTTAATAAAACACCTGAACGAATAAGATATAAAAAAAGAAGATCCATAAAAAGACCCATAAGAACATATCCAACTGATACTAGATATATTCACGATTATATGGCAAGAATACCTTTTGATAATGAAAATGAATTGAAAACTATAATTATTATTCTTATTACAGGATTTTTATTTTTTATATTCTATTCCAACTTTTATAATTAAATGGAGAAATCAATAAATTTGATAAATTCTTTTTATATTTTTCAACTAAACTATTAATATATTTATCTTCTTTTGTTAATGGATATGGTGTAGAATTTTTCATTAATTTTTGTTCTTCTGCTGTTATATTTGGTTTATTTCCATAACAATTTACACCAAATCTAACATTTGGATTTTTTATATATCCGCCATTTATTCCTGGACGACCGCAATTATGTTCGTGTCCTTTTATTTTTTGTAAATTATGCCAAGTTGATTTTTGTGTTGGGAAAAGAGCTAACTGATTATCAGACCATCCATAATTACACCACTCCGCACCACTTTTATAAGCGTCTTCTACTTGACTATATGATGCTAACTTGGCACCATATGCTTTACACAAAGCTTTTCCCTGTTCATATGTATATTGATTACCTGGTATATTAAAAACCTCTCCAAATGCTCCTCTACCAAGTTCATCTGATGAACCTGAACTTCCCCCATTCTTTTTTCCTTTCAATTCTTTTTCTGGTTCTATTTTAATATCTACTTCAGGCTTCCCTGAAAATACATTTTTTACAGCTGTTTTTACATCAATCTTAAAAAAATACTGGATTCCATTTATTAATACTAAAAATACTACAAGACCCCACATTACTATCTCTATAAACCTCATACCTCCTGATTGAGGTGCTTGGGAATATTGGACATTATAACCTAAATAACTAAATACAATAAAATAAAAAATTATTATTGCTGTTAAAGCAATTAATACCAATGGATTCGTTTTATCACTGATCGTATTATTCATAGAATCATATACATGTGAAAATCCACTACTTGGAGAAACATCAACTGAATTCATTATATATATATATATTGATTACTTTTTTTGTTTTCTATAAAAGAAACAATATGCTAATGGAGTTTTCAAACCCCCTAAATTTATCTCATTACAATTTGTATCATTAAAATGATACCACTTGTTATTCGCATTTTTTACATAAGATGTATAATGGCCTCCAGCAGAACCACCACTATGATTACAGATTCCATATAAATCGTACATATATGATTCTTTATCGTATCCTACTATATATTTTCTCATATCCAAATTCTCTAAAGGAAAATCTATCATTCTTTGATTTTTTCTATTATTATTATCAAATCTTTTCAATGTTATTACCAATATTTGAGGTAAACTCCAAAACTGAATATTTTTCTCAGCTACCTCTTTTTTATTAGTTTTATCATTTAAAATCATATTATCTCCATCCATTTTTTCTGTAGAAGTATATAATTCTATACATTTTTCTAAAGTATTATCGTTAGCTATTGGCAAATTTAAATTAAAAAATGGTTCCGGTGTTATATTTAAATAATCACTTTCAAGAGATTTTATTTTTGAAACATGAATTCCAAAAAACATATTTAAAAATTCAGAATACTCCTTTTTGTACATATTTTTCATCATTTTAAAGCAACTCAGGGCTAATTTATCTGTATTTGTTATAGCGTTACCTTGAATATTCATTTCCACTTCTCTACTAATTGATTCGTGGAAACATTCTGTTACAAATTGTAGGAATTCTGTTAAATCATTTTGAGCCCATCCTGTAAAAATTACACGATCTTTTAAACGAGCTACCTTTTGTACAGCACCAACAAAACCTCCTGGGGATATTGTACAATTTTCACTCCACATCATTTTTCTTAAATTGTCCCATTCACATAATACTAAAGATTCAGGTGTATCATTTAATCTACTTTTATAAGTCTCTGTATTTAAAAAATTATTTAGTTCATAAGTATGAGATAAACATTGAAGGGCACTATTCATAAAACAAGTATTTCCTAAATTGGCTAAACCTGTTTTTCCCATATCTTTGTATTTCATAAAATCTTTACGAATACCGTTGTTATTATTAGATACTGATTCTTTTTCAACACTTAACATATGCTATTTTAATATTAATGTAAATTTACATTTAAACACATTTATTAAATAATATATAAAATGTCTCAATTAAATAGTAGAAATTATATGGAAGTTTTGTTGGTAGAATATTTGTCTATACTGAGACAACAAAACGCAAGACAATCCAATATAATACAATCATTTATTGATTCACAACAAAGAAACTTTGATAGTGTTAGAAGTTTATTACAAAGATATTTAGAAGGGCAAATAAGAATTAGAAATGAACAAGGATTTGATAATACTAATGTAAGAATTAATAGCGGACAATCTAGAACTTTTCCATCAACATCTGTTCCGTATGTATCTAGTTTTGGAAGACCAACAGGAGATATACGATCATTTCGACAGTCTCCTATTTCAAATAGTTCAAGAACTAATTATACAAATAATTTAAGACGACGACGGCGACCAAGAACACAATCGTCAAGACCTACTTCAAATGCTGGTAGAAATAGAAACAGAAATATTTTAACACAAATATTAGAAACTACCTTGTACACTTCCCCCAATCTTAGACCCGCAACAAATAGTGATATTTCTAGAAATGTAACCACGCATTCCTGGAGTGAAATATCTCATACATCAGACCAAACACTTTGCCCTATAACACAAGAACATTTTCAGGCTACTGACTTAGTTTCTAGAATAGAACATTGTGGGCACTTATTTATGGAAGATGCTCTTTCAACATATTTAACTCAATTTGATCATAGATGCCCTGTATGTAGATATAATATTAGTAGCACAATATATCCTCCTAGAACTTACGCCGAAGCAGCCGCAACTCCGCCCAATACTACTGAAGTAGAACATACTTATCCAAATTTTTCAACACAATTCTTTGATGTTTCATTTAATTTGGGAGCTAGTAATCTAACTCCTAATATTGGTTCTAGAAATTTAACAAGACAAAATAGCTTTGACATTTCTTTTAATCCACCAACTTTTACTTTTGATTTAAATAATGATTTTAATAACGCAGTTAATGAATTATCTAATGCTATGGTATCTTCCTTGACAAATGCTATGACAAATCCAGATAACTCTGGTAATAGTATTACCGCAGAATACTCTCTTTTTTTACCTCGTTCTGTTACAACAACTACAACCAGCACAGATAATTCAACAAATACCGATGAACCCGGTGAAGCAGACGAAGAAGACGAAGCAACAGAAAGAGATGAGCCTGATGAACCTGATGATGATGATGATGATGATGATGATACAATTACTTATTAAAGAAATAATATATATTTTATTATGAAAGATATTTTAAAATATATATGGTTTACATCACACAAATTTGGTATGTATATAACACCATATTTATGGATGTATTGTCCTGATAATATCTTGATATTTTATTGTATCACTATATTATCTTGGAACTTAAACAAAAATAGGTGTTTAATTACTCAAATTGAATATTATTTATTCAAAGAAACTTTTTTAGGCAATGGAAAAAATTTTGTAGTGCCATTCAAGCATAGAATGATTTTATATATTAATTTTTTAATAGCACTATTTTATCAAAGAAAATTGAATACATAAAAATATAGTTAATTATATCAAAACAATATATAATTAATTACACTTCTTGTATTATAATAATATGAACTTGTATATCTTAAAATGCAAAAATAATAAATATTATGTCGGGACAACTACCCTTAACACTACAACAAGACTGACACAACATATGTCTGGTAGAGGTTCTGCTTGGACTAAAAAACATCCACCATTATGGATTGAGAAAGAAATAACTAATTGCGATAAATATGACGAAGATAAATGGACAAAAATATATATGGATAAATATGGGATTGATAATGTAAGAGGTGGTTCATATTCACAAATCTCACTACCAAATAATATGATTAATTTATTAGAAAGAGAAGTCAATCACGCAAATCAAAATTGTTTATCTTGTGGAAAAAAAGGGCATTTTATAAATCGTTGTCCTTCAAGGGAAAAACCTATCAATAAAAAATACAAGTCTAAAAATTTATATTATTTAAATATGTCTTGTGATTATGAAAGTGCTGATGGTATAAGTTATGATAGTAATGACAGCGATGACAGCGATGAAAGCTATTACAGTGAGGATAGTGATGATAGTGAGGATAGTGATAATAGTTTAAGAAGTACACAAGAAAAATCGCCAAAAAAGGGCGGTTGTTATAGATGTGGTAGAAATGGACATTATGCTTCAAAATGTTACGCAAAAAAACATATCAAAGGGTTTTATATAAAAAATTAATGGAGAGAAATGATTATAAAAATCTTTGCCTGATAAAAAATTATTATTTTAATGAATATTAATTTTTCTATTTTCTTTTTCCAAAGAATGAACTAATACTTCGTTGACCGTTCTTACTATTTTCATATTTTCTAAGTGCTTCTTCGAATATGATTTTTTTGACCATTTTATCTCTTAGTGTTGATTTTTTGTCTATTAATTTATTTTCATCATTTGAATATTTACCATTTATAATTCGCAAGTCTTTATCATATAATGCCTTGGTTGTCTTATTATTAAATTTTGACATTTGTTCCAATAACAAATTAAATATTTGAGTGACAGGTTTCATAATTTGATTTGTAATATAATGTGAATAATCGGGTTTCAAATTATTTTCTTTTATAAACGAAGGACTTTCTACTCTATCTCCTTGTAATTTTACCTTTACTTTTGTTTGAATATACACAAAAGGTATTCTAGAACCAACAGATGGTTTATTACCTGGATCTCTCTTAGCTATTCTATCTGCTAATACTTTATGAGCTATTGAATCAGGATTTTTGTAAAATCCGTTTAATGATTTACTAATAATTAATTTATCAATTCCTATTTTTTCATCAACCATATCTTTAATATAAGATTTAACAAAGTTTGCTGCAATATCAGCAGATTCCCCCTTCATCAATAAATCTACAACTCTACCATAACAATCCTTTACACACGCAGCATTATCTCTTCTTTTTAATACAATTCCCATAGATTTCATTTTACACTTATTTGGATTTGTTTCGTATAACATTCCAACATATCTCTTTTTGGATAGTAATAAGAACGGCATAAATGTTTTTTCATATTCCAAATCATGAGGTCGTTTTAAGAATTTACTTGCCAATTCACCTGCTTCTATTGCCAGTTCAATGGTTATTTCTAACGCTTTTTTGCCTACAATAGGAGTTCCATCTAATTCTTCCAAATTAAATGTAAAGAATACAGAATCAGTATCTCCATAAATATATTCTGATTTTGTTCGTACCTTACCAAATTTTGTTGTATTTACAATATTATTTTTATAACATTCTTCAATTACTCTTTTACCATATAATAATAATTTTCTACCCATAGCGGTAGTGGATGCTGCGATATCTTTATCATAAAATGAACTAGTTTTAGCACCTGATTGACCATATAAAGAGTTTGCTACAACTTTTTTACTCAATTGTCTTTTATCGAAAACATTCTTCATAAAATCGTTATATGTATCTTCTACTTTTTCTACATCATTTTTATTTACTTTAATTTTATCACCTTTTTCGGGTATAATAGTATATTCATTCTCACCCTTGTCTAATAATCCGCTATAACTTTCTCCATTTTTCATCGTTACTGTTTTAAATTTTATCAACTTTCTTGTTGCTTTTCTGGATGCTAATAATTCTCGTAATACTGTTGGCATAATACCTTTTTTTTCTCCTTCAAATTGTGCGTATCTACAAATTTTTTTACCACAAATTACTTTTACTTCAGCGGATTTTGCTGTTTTCCTGATATATTTATAAGTATCATATGTGATATTTACATATTTAAATCCTGGTAAATTATCATACTTAAAGTGTTTTGTTCCACAAGAACTCCAGGTCTTAATTAAATTATTTTCTAAGTCGTATTCCTTAGTCCATACCTTTGTATCGTGTGAAATATTATCACTGATCATACAACTTGGGTATAGAGATGAATAATCTACAACTGCCACTGGTTTATCTCTGTAAAGTCCTGCCTTTGGTTTTAAACAAATAGCACCTTCATACCCATCTTTACTTAGGGTTTTTGTTAAATCTGGCATCAATGTATTTTTTTCTGAACATTCCTTCGCAATAAAACTAAGAAGTTTAATACCTTGGCCTCTCATAGCTATAAATTCAATGGGGACAGAACAAATATTAGCCTGCTCTACCATAGCAGTATAAATATCATTTTTAATCATTAAATTATGAACCAAGTTACAATCCTGAAAACAATATTTTGCTACAATCGCTTTTGAACTAGGTCCTTCATTTGTTAATCGGAAAATATCTTGAGGTGTTACATCATCCTTAGCCAAACACCATCTAAATTTATGTTTTTTATCAATATCTATTTTAAAATTAACTTCAAATGAATCTTTTTGTAAATTACTAATCTTAAATTTTTTACCTTCCTTGTATTTATCAGATGAATGTCCTAAAATTTCAAATACAATAAAGTGACCGTTTTTCAATCCCATCAAATTTTTACTTGATATTTTTGTTTTCTTTCCAATTATTTCATAATCTTTTACTATATCTCCTATAAAATGCGAAGCAACATAATCTAATTTATAAGATGGTAGATTTTCCGCCTTTCTAAAATAATTATATAAATCTATTTGAATTCTTCCCGGAATTTTAACATAAACTAATTCATAAGTACCACTTGCTACTTTTGTAGTAGTTTCTTTTATTTCACATTTTTCATTTTTATTTCTATTCATTAGTGTTAAGAATTCATCTTTACACCCTAATTCATCTGCTCTATCTAAAAGGAAATGCCAATCAAAACCAAAAGTATTATATCCAATAATAATATCCGGATCTTCTCGTTTTATTAATCGCGCCCATTCCAAAATAACATTTCTTTCCTTTTTTTTCCAAACTACTTCACTATTAGGAACTTCTGGAGTTTTGTCACATTTATCCAATACAATCATATTATTATAATATGGCTCATTTTCTCCTAATTTTAAGAATGTGCTTCCAATAAAAGTACATTTATCTCCTTCTAATTTTGGTAAATATCCTGGGATTTTTTTATTATAATCAAATTGTAAAGCCTTATCTAATATATCTAATTTTTTTCCAGCATCAAATTTTGTATTTAAACAATAAATCATATTATTTTTTTTAAATTCTACTGGAATATACATATCCCAGTCTTTATAAGCTTCTTTTTCTTCCTCATCTAAATTATCAAATTTCCTCCATTCATAATAATGCTCTTCTTTGGTTGGTTCAGGTCTTTCTAATAAATCTCCTAGATTATGCCCAATAATTTGATTAATTTTTTTTATTATTTTTTCTTTGGATGGTCTACCATATTTTGATTTTTTTAAATATACACGACTCATACCATCTATCTTTTCATATCTAAAAGCAGCCAATACTAATTTTATAACTATACCTCTTTTTTCATCTGGTGATTTCTTTGATATCATTTTTTTATTTTTTGTCCAATATTGAATAATTTCTCCTATCATTTTTCTATACGATTTTTTTGCTACTGGAAAATCTCCATGACTTGAAGAAGCTTCAATATCCCAACTCATTACTTTCATAGGAGCTCCACTTTCTTTATTTGGTAATGGTTTAATATTATTCCAAGTTGTCTCATATTCATAATTACAAAATGTTTTTTTTTCTGTTAATTTCTTTTTTTTTATACCTTTTTCAAATGTTGCCCAACCAGAAGGACTGATTTTTTGTATATGAAAATATCTTAATAATGGGGGTAACATAGATTCATATAATTTTAAATATACACCCTCATATTCCAACCCCCTTTTTTTCAATCTTCTATTTTTAAAATTCTTGGAATTTGTATACCATAGTTTTTTTACCTTATTAAATGCTGTATGATTTTTGAAACTAATTTTTACAAATTTATAATCTTTAAAATTATCAAATCCATATAATCCCTTTTTTTTTACTATCTCGCAATCTAATATAGAATTTTCATAATATTCGCCTACTTCTTCCCGACCTTTCAACCATTGTTTAAACTGTATAAGTTCTCGCTTTTGCCAATTATCCGGGACTAACACATAAAAGAATGGTTTAAATCCTTTCACATAAATACAGTATGTTTTCCCTTTTTCATTCATAGCAAACATTTTTACCAAGAATTTTTTATTATCTTCTCCTTTTTCATCATTCCATTCATCATAAGTAGTATTATCTACTTGAAAATCAAATAATCTGAATTCTGGTTTCTTTTTTGTTGTCATTATTGATAATATAATATTATGGTTAATGTTTATTTCAATTTTTGATTTATAAAATAAGTAATTTTTAAAAAATTGAATATAAATAGTATAAAATTAAATATATTAATTATATTATAATGACTGATAGAGGCATTCCTGAACAAATTAAAACAGGATTTAATATGCTTGTTCCTGAAGAAGATCCTACTGAAAATATTGCTTCCATCGTTCTTGTATTTATGGAAAATGCTATTAAATCAGCTGATATTTATGTTAAACACGCAAAGAGAAACAGTATAACAGCTGAAGATATAAAAAGAGGATTAATGTTAGAAACATTCTTTATTAAACAAAGACCTAATATGTTAGAACAATGTGAAGAAATGAAAAAAATTATTAAACGAATTCAAGAAGAAGATGATGAAGACGATGTAATTATTTTTGGGGACGATAACGATACAGATGAAGAAGAAGAATTTAAGGAAAGTGAATGTGAATGTCCTATGTGCAAATGTATGAACACTATTTATACGAGATGGGAAGGATTTACTCCTGAATCAAGTATTGAAAGAGCAATGTTTACTCATATCAATCGTATTTAACTCTTACCCATTTTGTTACCTGTCCCAAATATACAAAATCTGGAAAGCTTTTTTTATTATAACTGTTCGCATCTTTTACTACTTCGGTAACTTCTACTTCACGTCCATCTGTAGTCAAGTATATATTAGTGTGATGATCAATCTGTTTGTTTGATCGCTTATGATCTTTCATATTGTTTTTTTGTGTCTTTGAAAAGAATGCGTGGCGTATTTCTTGAGAACTCATTATACTTAATCTATTTAACACTTATTTAAATAGATTATTTTTATTTCAATTTTCCTACTATGGCTATATTACCATACATTTTTAATCCAAACATATCACTTGCTTGCTTATTTAAAGGTAAAGTATATTCACCTGTTTCATTCATAAATACACTTCTACCATCAGTAGTACACATAACTCTAAAAAAACCCTTTGTTATCTTTTGTAGATCGTCATATCCCGGATCTTCATCAAAATAATATATTGTTTTTTCTTTGTTTACAGAAGACATTATAGTTGTATGAATACAATATAATATAATATAATGTTATTCAATTTATTATCTTAACTCTACTTGATAAATTATTTAAAAATAAAATTATAAATTTTAAAAATGACTGATTATTCTCAATTAAATAAATTTGATTTTTATCGCAGTTATCATCAAAATCCATACAATAAAATGATTCATTTTATATGTATTCCTATGTTGTCTATTTGTTTTCTTAATATAGCAAATATCATAAAGAGTGATAAATTTTTACTTTGTATTTATTGTTATTATTATTTTTCATTTGGTTTGAAGATTGGTTTAATAATGACAAATTATTTAATATTACTATATAATTTGGCAATTTTTTGGAGAACAAAAGATGTAAGTTGGAGAGAAAATACTCTTTGCTTATTTATCTTTTCCTGGATTTTTCAATTTTTTGGTCATTTTATAGAAGGTAATAGACCAGCATTATTAACTGGTATAACCCAAGCTTTTTTAGAAGCCCCATTATTTACAGTAGAATATATTTATCCGGCTTTGTTAAATTCATTTTAGTGATATCATATTAAAAAATCTTTCACGCATAGCACTACGATTTTTTCTTTTGACCTTTTTAGATTTTTTTCTTCTTTTTTTTCTCTTTTTCTTTGTTTTTTTATTTGTTTTTTTATTATTTTTTCGGCATTTACCAAGTGATTTTTTTACAAAAATTGCTAAATCTTTTACTTCTCTTTTACCATTGTAATCTTTTTTCTTTTTACCACCCACAAATGCTCTAATTAAAGGAAACCCGTCAACACGGTTATCAATACCTTGTAATTTTCCTATCATAGGTTCGGGTATATTTAATAATATACCGGGTCCTGATTGCTTTTTTATAATTTCTTCCACTCCTGGCATTACTCTACTATTTAAATCATTACAATGACCACACCAATCCGCATAAAATTTTGCAACTACTTTTTGATCTTTTTTTTGTATTAAATTATTTACTTTATCAATATTAGAATCTGTTACTTTTATTATTTTGATTTTACCGCCTTTCATTTAAAGTATCGAGAGAAATTTATTTATTCAAATATATATATATATATAATGAAAATCAATTACAAATTAATTACAATTATTGTAGCGTTTTCTATTGGACTCTTTTTCTGTCTAAGATACAAGTCTGAAGACTTATTGGAAAATTTTCAAGGTATAGGTCAATGTCCTGATATGTTAGTTAAAAAGGGCAAAGAGTTACATTTAATAAATACAAAAAAAGCACTTATTCCTGGGGTAAATCCTATTAAATTTAATAGTTTAGAAGATTATGCGGAATATGTTGAATGGAGTAAAAAAGTGGGGATAAAATGTCCTATTTTATATTACGAACAAACATACAATACACAAAATGAAAGAGGATTTAGACTATTAGATGATCCTTTAAATCCTTCAGCAGGCTTACCTAGCAACCCACCTGCTGTTAGACAACCCGCAAAAACACAGATGCTAACAGACGCAAATCGGGACGATCCTCCTTATAATGAAAATAATTTTGCTGGATTTGACGGAGATAATCAATATATAGGTGTCAAAACACCTTTAGATAATATTACACTTCAACAACCTAGTGGAGGTAGTTTATCAACAATGGACTCTAATTGGGTAGGCGGTAAATGTACCCAAAATGCTATTAACGCAGGAAAATTTGACGGTAGAACGCGTGATATGAATCCAGATAAAATGTAAATAAGTTAAATAATATCTTTTAATGTTAAATATGAAAGATATTATTCCACCTTTGGCAATAGCTTTAACAGAAGTATCTATAGGTCATCCTTTTGATACAGCTAAAGTTTTAATTCAAAACAGAAAAAAATGGTTAAGATTACCACCTAGTCATTACTATAGAGGATGGAGATTCCCTTTATTTTGTTCAAGTATATTTAACTGCACAGTTTTTCCTATGTACGATAAAACTATAGAATATACCAATAATTATTGGTTGTCCGGATTTTTATCAGGAGTTGTCGCATCTCCTATTGTATTCGCACTGGATACATTTAAAATAAAAAGACAAATTAATAAACCTATATCTTTATCTTTGTTAAAACCTATGCACGGATTATGGTCTACTACTGCTAGAGAAACACTTGCTATGACAGTTTATTTTGGAACATATAAATCTTTAAGGAAAGAAGAATATAATCCTATGATATCTGGGGCTGCTGCTGGACTTATAAATTGGACAACTACCTACCCTATTGATGTAATTCACGCAAGACAAATCGCGCAACATATTTCTATAAAAGATGCTATTAAACAAGGGAATTTATGGAAAGGATATCCTATTTGCGCAACTAGATCGGTTTTAGTTAATGCTTGTTCATTAACTGCTTATGAATACGCAAAAAAAATGTTAAATTAAGCTACTGGGTATTGAACATAAGTTACATATCCTTCTAATTTGCTTTCACAATATGTAGGCCCGCTAGTAGGGCCCACCTTCTCATCTAATACCATTAAAACTCTACTAGTGTTACTACCACCAGAATGAGCTGCTTTAATATTGTATTTAAATCTAACAATATGGTCCATATTTGTTCCGGCAGGAACATATACCCAATCTTTTGAGTCTAACACAATTCTTAATCCTTTTTGTGTAGGAGACGAATTACCGTCAAAGAATCCTACAGGAGAAGATGGAAAAGATTTTTCATCTGGCACTACACTAGAACCGGAAGAAGTAGCGCCAAATTTATAAACAGTTGTATATTGACCTCCTCCTCCCGAACTCGCACTTGAACCAATTTGAACTTCGATATGTGTTCCTGAATTTTGTTCAAAACCAAATAAAGCACCATTCATATTATTTTGTATATTTGAAGCTGGGTCTTTTCTTACATGAACAAAAGGTGTATTTAAAAATACCCCTGTAATCCAAGTATCCCTAAGAAGAAAACCCTTATTAGTATTTATAGCTTGGGCAGCACTAGAATAAGATTGCTGTATTAGTGCTGGACCCATTCCAAAATAACTATACCTACCATTTGGACTACCATTTGGAGTAAAATAAGCATATTCTTTAGTGCCCGACTGCATGAAACTAAAACTAGTATCATCTATTCCACCTCTATAATTACTGTTATTCGTATAACTAGAACATAATCTATTATTATAAATTCTAGATTTCATTTCATTTATTATAAGCCTAGGATTACTGGTTGAATTTGCTATAGATGCTTTCCAAAATAAAGCATCCGCTCTCTTTTGTCCGGTAGTTGTGACATTTACTCCTACATCCTCCATAATTCCTATTGCTCCAACATCAAGTGATTTTGAACCAGAATCTAAATTAGTTTTAGTATCTTTATATAAACTTAAGCCTACATTACACTTAATATTATTACTAGTTCCTACAGAGAACCCCCCTTCGGTTCCCCCAGCATTAGGAGTACCTACTGTTAATCTTATTCTATCACTTTGATTTGGATTTATATAAAACCAATTAAATCCGGAACCTACATTATTACTCCCAACTGTTGCCACAATAGATTCTAAATTGCTATTGCCCGAACTTAACCAACCTCTCATAACTATTGTATTTTCACTAATATCTGGTTGTCCTAATGCTTCAAATACTGGACCTGCTGCATTATCCAGTGGTGAATGGACTACTATATTTCTTGAGACATCTAACCAATCTACCTTGGTTCTATAGATGCCCGAACTTCCGTTTCCTCTAACAGTTAAATTAGATGCGTTAGTAATATTTGTTCCATTCATATTTATGTTACCAAAAGCATTAATAAGTCCAGTTACACCAATATTTCCTGAAAAATCCACATCCTCATCAAATCTACAATTACTTGTAAATTTGGTATCCTTGTCGTTTATTGAAAACATTAATCCGTCTCCAAATGGAGCCGTCGTTGCTGTAGTTCCTATATTAGGATTAAAGTCACATAAAACCTCTCTAGTTTTAGAAAATGATTGATTTGGAAGAGCGGCCCCGCCAGATTGAAAAGTATCATATGTCGGAGAATTATTTATAGAATTAGAAAGACTCATTTTCCAGGTAGAATTTAAATATTGAAAAGCTGATGCCGCTGCTTGTTGTTTTTGTTCAAAATTATTTTGACTTATTCTACAATACATTGATATTGCTGTTCCAGCACCAATCCCCCCTCTAGCTAATCCTATCTGTAATAGACCTCCCGGATCATCAAAAACAAAATTTGTTCCAGAGCGATATTTAATTCTTAAACTTTTTATGTATGCCTGGTCTGCGTTAATATTAAACCCATTTAATATTTCAATTGATGCTGCCTGTTGTCTAAAAACTGAAGCTTGAAATTTTACATATGAAAAAATATTATTAAAATTATTCGATTGAGTGAGTCCATCAATTTTTTTTACTATATAGATTTCAAACATTGCTGATGCTGATTTACATTGAGTAATCGGAACATTATTTAAATTAAATACATCAGTCCCAACAAATGCTATATCATAATAGTTTGTTGATACGCTAGCAGGTGTTGTTATTTCTACAGAACTATAATCAAGTAATAAGCTCCCGTGAGAATATATATTATTAGTTGAAATATCATTAAAAGAACCATCCCTAACATTAATAAAATCCCCTATTAACCTATTATCGCGTAAATCTAATACTTTTTCCCTAACAGATATTGGATTCATAGCTGCTGGGTCTGTTAAAAAGTGTATTCCATCAATAGATTCCATACTTATACCTGTTTGTTGAGCTTCTTTTCCTATACTAATTTTTCCTCTTTTATGTCTTAATTCAAAAAAGCAGTTAGTATTATGTGACGCATCTAATATTAATCCAATATTACCCGAATTTGTTGGGTCAAAACCACGATAACCATCCTGACATAAGATATTACCATACGCAAAAACTGCCGACCGTAAGTCAGTTCTTCCTTCAACATCTAATGACCCTGAAATATCTACTCTAGCAGTTGGATTACCTGTTCTATTATTAACTTTTACATTTCCTGCTATATTTAAATCATTATTAGGATTCACTATACCAATTAAATTTGATGTTCCTGTAACTGTTAAATTATTTATTGACACATCACAAAAACTAGCATCACAGGCTAAAAAATTACCACTTATTTCAACATTACCTAAAAAATATTCATTTAATGTGCTGTAAGCGCTAGGACCCATATCCATATCTACAAATGATAATCTAGTCCACGCTCCTGTTTGTGAATTACCATCATATATAGATGGCTTTCCAGAAAATATTTTTACATTTATTCCGTCTAGTTGATTACCCATTAACCAATCTCTTCCCTTAGCAGGCATTCCTTGTTCTCCTTTGGCATTTTTATACATTCTTAAGTCTGTTTCGTCTAGAAAATTTTCGGGTTGAATAAATCCCAAAATTAAATAAACATATTCAGTCACTGCCGGGCTTGGAACAGTTGGTGGAAAATTTATAGGGGCTCCTATTCCACCGTCATCTCTTACTATATGAATTTCCTTTAATCTTATTTTATTGGAAGTAGCATTATCAGCAATAACTTTTATATATGGTTTAAGAGTTTGTCCTCCCGGAGAATTCGCATCGCTAGTATCAAATGTTATACCTGCCAAAAAATGGGTTCTTTGTGAAAAAGGCATTGCTTCATCCTCACTCCTCATCTTATTACTACTAAATGTAAAATAAGCAGAAATATTATTAACAAATTTATTATTCGGTGTAAAGGCAACTTCATAATAAGTTATTCCATTACTTGCTGGTTGATTCTGAAAATTTGCTGGTATGAAAGATTTTGTAAGCAATATAGTATTATTATTATTAATAGTATGAGTGACATTTAAAGTTTGAGTCATAATGTTTCCATTATTAGTAATATTGGCTGAATTAGTCATATTCCCTATATTTTGTAGCAGTCCTGTATTAGTTACACCATTAAAATTCGACCCTCCTAATACTTCTAAATCGTTATTTACAAGAGTATTTCCTGATGTATTAACTGAAAAAGCATCACTTCTAGCACTATGGCTTGTTCCATCTCCAATAACAAATAATACATTTTTACTTGTATCATTAAATCGTCCAATACTAGTCCCAGCATTTGTACCAATTATGGTATATTCTCCTGATGCGTGAGAGGCTTCTCCCCACGATTCACCGGAAATTCCTTCCGCGTGAGAATAAACACCTATTGCTTTTGTGTTGAATCCCTCTGAGTGAGCAGCGGTAGCGTTAAAAGATGTTGAAGTAAAACAACCTTCTGCGTGAGAAAACGCACCCGAAGCATCTGTTTCCTTTCCTTGTGAAAACGCAGCAGTGTTTCGTGCTTGTGTGCCTACACCACATGAAAAACTATTAAAACCCATAGCACGAGTTAGACCACCGACTGAAAATGAATTTTGAGCCATTGATCTATTGGAAGCCCCAAATGATGCTGTGCCGGGCACAGCCGCGTTAGCTACACAATCTCCTTGAGAAATTGCTCTTGAAAAATATGAATTACCAGATACATCTAATTGATATGTAACAGGATTACCATTATCATCATTATGACTAGGGTCCAACGTATGATTTACCGTATCGGTGACATCTAGTTTAGGATGTGTATCATACCCTACAAAAAGATTTTTTCTTACATATTTATATTGACTTCTAATAGCATCATTACCGCATAAATCAAAAATATTTGCTGAACCATCAGGTAATAACATTCTATCAACACCAGGCATTGAACCTAAAACACCACTTAAATCCGCAACTTGTTGCTGTCCTGAAACATCTATATTTGTTATACCTAATTTACCATTATATACAAAACAAGATATAGTTGGTGCGTATTTGGGATCTTGAACACCATTTGATAAAGTTTCACTCGCATTAATATTATTAGATTCTAAATCTGTTTTTTCTGCATAAAATAATAAATAACCCGACCCCGAATCCATTAACCAATAAACCGGGAACTGATTTAGAAAAACCTGTTGGAAATTAGTAGACGGTGGAGTTGCGTCGTTCTTTCTAACTATAGGCAAATAACCTTCGTTAATATCATCAAATTTAAAAGGTATTGCGTGTTCTAATATACTATTTTTATTGGCAATTACTGAACCCGAATAATCAGAAAAACTTCCCCATACTCTTCCATTTGAAGCCGAATCTACTGGAACTAATGACAATCTTTTAAAAAATTTAATTTTTTCGTCTGGAAATATTTCAGCATATGTTTTTCCATTATATGTAGAGTTGGTTGAATTAAAATAAGTAGATTCCTCTACACTATTTATAGTATAATTAGAAGAAGAATCTAACCAGTATCCACCACTGAGATCTGGTAGGATAGTTCCGTCGTCTTTATTAAATGGACCCGAACCATCAAGATCATTGATAGTTATCGTTGGTGTATCTGGAATTGTTTCAATCATAACATCTTTGCTAAATATATTAGGAACAAAGTTAAAAGTTTCAGCATCAAACGGTGCTTCTAAAGCAGTTGAAGCTACACCCATAAACTGTTTAAACAGTAGTCTTGTTTGTGCATCATTTGTTAATAAACTCATATAGAATATAATAATAAATTATTATATTTTATATTACATTATCTATGATATAATTACGATTTATAAAATTCAAATGTTTGTTTGGCATTTGCACCAGGAACATCAGTAACAGTATTACCATTCGCACCCGAACTAATGTATTTAAATTGAACTTCTACTTCTTTAATAGAATATGAACCTTGATTAGGAAGTCCTATCCTGAAATAAATATCAAAAGCACCCGCAGCACCAACATTTCCATATATTCTATGTATTTTTCCCCTTCCAAGACTATAACCTGTACCCCATAATGAACCAGCACCATTATTATTATTTGATTTAGGACCCAGACCCGTATTAAATGTTTTATGTGTCGCCTTCCACCCTGTTTTCCCGGGTCCCGTGAATGGTACCGTTTGGTTTGAACTACTGGTTGGATGTGTCAGTAACGTACCGAATTCCTGCCACCAACATATTGGATTTGATGCTGAACCCTGACCAGCGACTAAATTTGCCGAATTATCAATTGGTAGAATATCAAAACTCGTAGACCCGGCATTTTTTGTAGATATTGTAACGCCTGTAAAACCACCAGATGGTAATGTCATAGCGGGTATTGGACATTTGATAACTATAAATTTATATTTTAAATTTGAGTTCATAATAAAACCTGTTCCTGTGTCATCCCACCATTTAAATTGCCCCCCAGCATTCGTATCTGTAAAAGTTCGTGCTGTCAAACTTAATGTTTCCCCCAAATTCATTAATGGATTATAGTTTGGTGTTCTTGTACCTGTACGATCTCCAAACCAATAATTACTATTATAATCAACATATGGATTTTTAATTCCACTACCCCCTCCTGATTTAAATCCATCTGCGGCCCATATTAATTGTCTTTCGGCACCTGTCGCCGCCGTGATACCATTGTGTAATAATACAGTATGATCATATGACGTAGTATAATCTGGTGCTTGTCCCGCATCAACAAAGGGGTATTCGGAAAAATACGTACTAGATAAATTTATGTCCCCTACATTATTTAAAGAAACAGTTGAATCAAAAGTATAATCCCAAAATAATGTTAAATTGCCACCAGGTCCAACACCATTCCCTTCAAATCTATTTTTTCTGACACCTCCTGAAAAACTATCATCAATTGTTCTTCTTGACCCTGCTTCTAAAGCATTTGTTGTATTGCCTCTTTTTAATCTCAAGATATTATTATCAAACGTTCCTTGTATTAAAAATAATGGTGATAATATAGAAGATGAATATGTAATTGGCAGTAAATTTCTACTATATTTATTATCTTTAAAATCAACATTGGACGCTGTATTACCACTTAAATCAAATGTTCCTGATAAATCTTGCGTTGTATTTGGACTAGCAGCTACATTTGGATATGGAGATACCGTTCCCAAAGGTATGACCCACGATTTAGTTATTGATTGGTTACTCCAATTTATATAATTACTTGGACCTGGAGCAGTTCCTGAACCTGAACCCTGAATAAAAAATTCTAAATTTTCTATTAAATTACCATCAGTTGGCCACCAGGTTGCATCTAAATTTTCTAAACTAATGGTATACTCTACTATATTAGTTGACGTTTTGGCCAATATAGGGAGACCAAAGAAATTTGCTGTAGGATTTTCACCTTTTGGCTCAGCACCAAACTTAAAATTATTATTACTATTATTATAACTAGCAAAAGAAAGACCATTGTACCCGTCCCTTATCTCAAAATCTGAACTTGTCACGGACAATGTAATATCTTCAATCGGTCGGGTTGCTATATTAAATATTTTATGCCACCCGTCGCCACTCTGTGGGTGTCTTGTCCAATTCGCTGAATTTCCAGATAATTCTTGATATATTATAACTTTGTAACCCGCTTGTAAACTATTATTGGATATATCCTCATAATTTGTTAAATTTACATTTGATATATCTATATCTGATAATTCTGTTCCGCAATAATAACCACCCTCTTGAATTATATTTCCGTTATCAAAAGCATTGACTATATCAGATGTTTTCCAGCCTAAAAAATTATTAGATACATCTGTACCTTTTGCTCCTAAACTGTAACCACCTGACAAGTCGTGGGTTCCTTGAAATCCCAATTGAACTCCACTTAAATCTAAATCAGTTGTATGGCTTGTTGTTGTTCCGTCAATAAATATATTACTACGCATCCTTATTATTTCTACTCCCGAAGCGTCAATACCCAATAAGTCATCAGAGTTTGCTCTAATTTTTACATCATATGACGAATTTGATTGTATAGTTGTAGCTATATTTTTAGATGGATCTAATCCATTATTTAAAAATAACAAATCTGTTTTTATTCCACCAGTGGATAAAAATGCTTTTATAGCACCGGCTCCAACAAAATAATCACCATATGCCCAAGAAGTGTCGTTGCTCTGTTGCCAAATCGTCGTATCTTCGTAATCTGGGAGAGTGTCTAAATATCCATTATTAGCATCATTTTTTGTTGCCGCAGAACGCGGCGGGACAGGAGTATTCCACGCAGAAATACTGTTCACAACAGTAGCACTACTAGCATCTGTATAAATATTTGGAGCAGAAACACCACTGGGATCTAAATTATGTCTCATACTATACCTATAAATATCATATGTATGTTCTGGAAATACTTTATTTTCCGTGCGAGTTATTGTATCAGACCAGGTATTTGGAACTGTATTTTGATTTGTTGTTGAAGGAAACCAAACTGATGGCGCACCCTCAGGCAGATTTCTAGATAAATCTATATCGGTAGTATTTCCATCAATCTGTTTAGAATTAGATAATCTATGACCACTTAAATCATATCTATATTGGACTTTGGGTAATGAGGGATTGATAGGTGGATTGATTAAGGAACTAAACGGTGTAGATAATCCTGTTTCTACTACAGCATTTGCTGTATCAGCATCACCTGGCGCAGTTCCTGTTCCATCATTATCATTACGACCAGATAATGTAAATCTGTCGTGAAATGGTGAGGGATTTGTTGGTGTGATAAATGTTAATGGTGCTGTTGGTGTTCCATAATTTCCAATAGCAATACCACTTATATCAGGCATATATACCCAATTCCACGATACATCCTGACTTGATAAGCCATGACCTGTATTATATGAAGGATCTATAATACTAGCTCTAGCTCTATTTATCATTGCTACACGAAATTGAAGTTTTTTACCATTTGAAGTTACACTAGGTAAAGTATTTGGTATAGGATCTGGTAAAGAAAAAACATATGAACTTGATTCAGAAGGAGGAAAATTCGCATTTCCACCAAAATCTGGAAATATAACTATTCCATTGCTTGGATTTGGTGTTATTTGACTTGCTGAAGTTGAAGTATAAACTCTTATTTTTTTAATAAATCTTGGAAGAAAATTTTCACCATTTGTATTATTCCAATAGCTCACACCAGAAGATGCGGGCAAACTTACCAAATTAGCAAAAGGAACATCTTGCCAATCATGTCCATTCCCAACAACTGTGCCATCTTGATTATAACAAAGGTATTGTATTTTTAAACCTTGGTGATAAGGTAAGAAATTATAATCATCTCTACTTTCATCATTGTTATTCACAAGATCACTATTATCGGCTTTTGGTCCACTTGTTCCTAAAAAATCAAAGGCAGCTCTTATTTGTGTTGGATTATTCCACGAAGCATCTAATCGCGGAGGACCACCAGTTGTCACTAAATCTATATTTTCATTTGTTATTGCTTTTGGAGGGTCAAAAAACAATTCATCAATATAGTCCTGTGTTACATTTCCTCCACTTGGTTTTAATGCTACATAAATATTTTCTTTCCCTGAAACAGTATTAAAACTTACATCAAATTTATTTAAATCAAAATAAATACCACTAATATCCCTTTTGGGTGCGACACTAATATAATTTCCACTAGAGTCCTCTCCATATTTACCAGCATTTACAGAACCAGCACCACCACCACCACTTCCAAGATTGCCTACGAAATTATTTGAAAAATCAACAAATACATCCCATCTTACAGCAGCTGATGATATATCGTGATGTGGACCTGCGCCGTCCCTCCTAGTTGGTTTTGGTGGAGGGTTTACTAATCCGTAAATATTATTATTTGTTATTAACAACCCTTTGTTATTCGACATAATATATATATTTAATTTATATATTATATTCTCTTAAATTGTATATTCATTTAAATTCTTCAATCCACTTGCCAAGACTGCGTTGAAACCAACTAACTTTCCCTCTGCTGGAGCCCCAAACAGCTTCCCATCTATTAATTGATTTTGAACATGCAGTTTAATTGTAGATTCGCAAAAATTTCTATACGTTTCTAGCATTTCCTGATATTCGGGTATATCATTTATAGCGTCTATCTGTTCCTCATTCTTAGATATTTGGGTTTCAAGAAATTCCTTATTTTTTAGCAGTTTTCTTATTTTTTTTTCTTTTTTATCAAGGTCTTTATCGCTAAATCCTTCTTGAATAAAATTATTTTCATAACCAAGACTTGCTAATCCTTCACCGCTTATTTTTAAAAATCCAAAGGTAAAATAAATACCAATTAAAATCAGAGCAAAATACCCTAAATATAAAACCATTTTTTCTTTATTCATATATACTTTAAAAATATTTAATTTGTATCTATAACAATTATATTAGATTTTTGATAAAGCAAGAATTGCACTATATTTCTTATACTTGTCTTAGATATCCTTCTAATTATACCTTTATCTGTTGTATAAGATAATTCATCCAAACATTTTTGATTTGTATCTAAATCACATAATAAATTATACAAGGAACCATATTTATCCATAATAACCTGTGATGTATGAGAACTTACTCCTGGTATTTGACTTAAAATAATTTCTCCAATATTTTCTGGAGTAATATTATCTTTTTTTACTTTTTTTACAACTTCACAATATTTTTTTGGTGTTTTCTCTCCACTTTCATAATATGAAACTTTCTTTTTCTCTCTATTTAGTTTGTCACACATTCTTAATAAATACTCAGCTGTTTCTGTGATATCGTGTGTTTTAATAACAGAAAATCCTTTATAGTAATTTAAACTAAAAATAGCCGAATGTAATGTATTTGCTTTGACTTTATATCTATTTGTCCAGGTTGATAGATTACCTTCAATTAAATAAATTATATTATGATTATGCATTTGATTATTTGTTAATCTGTGAGATTGTTCCGCATATCTACCATCTTTTATAGACGAAGCAAGATCATTCAATGATTTTCTCTCCACTATTAATTTTTCATTTCCATTTTTATCACAAATTATAGCATCCCCTAATGGTAAGTTTTCTATCTCTATATCTATATTTTTCAAACCAAATTGTGTAATATAAGCTTTTAATAATGCTATCAACTTTTTCTCTCTATAATCAATCTTCAACTTCATTTAACTTAATAAGTATTTACTCTTTTAAATGACTTATTAAATCAAGTTATATTAGTAGTAATAGAAAATTGAACATTTTTGTATCTGATAAGATAACCACACAAAACATAACCATATTCAAAACAATCCTGACATATCTTGACATATACCAAAACAATAGATAGGTTGATATGCCAAAAATAAATAAATATAAAGTTAGATACAGAACTGTGCTTAAAGAATTAGTTGAGGAAAGTAAAAAAAATGAAAAGGGAAAAAATGCACATTTATTTTCTCCGGTTCGTAAATATTTCAAATCACCAGGGATTTTTTGGGAGAAAGGTTCAGCGTACGATAAATGTAAAGATTTGAATAAACAATTACCTCATTTAAAAACTACACCTTCCACATTACTAAAAATTTCCAATAAAATTAAAAATGAATTATATGATATTAGAATAGATACAGATGAATATAAAGAAGCATTTTTAGAATACTCTAAAGAGAATATCCAAGAATGTAAGGAGTGTAAAAAACAAATTATTGCATTTCAAACAAATACGATGAGAACCTGGAAAGAAAACCTTATATGCGATACATGTTGGATGAATCCTAACAAGATAAAAGAAAGACAAACACTATGGGAACAAACTGAGAAAATTTATCCTAGAAAATGTAAATGTTGTAATTTTGAAGCAAAATATGATGGACGATTTAGTGGTGAAAGATTTCATTTTGATCATAAAAATCTCTTCGATAAAGGCGATACTATATGTTGTATGATTAACAGAGGAGATTCCCAGGAACAAATAAACAATGAGTTATCTAAATGTGATAGACTATGTAAAGAGTGTCATGACATGGTTACACATATTGAAAAAAAATATCCCTTTGGTAGAGCTAAAAGTTTATTAACAAGGCGATTAAATAATGATGAAATTACTCAAGAAATATATGATAAAGAAAAGAAAAAACTAGAAGAACTATATAATTCAAAAACTCCCTGTATATATAAATTTATTCGTGAAACCAAAAATCATCTAAATAATACCCTAAACCATTCTCACCCATTTTAAACACATATCCATCCATCGCTCCATCAAATTTGTCACTAGCATAAAAGTTTGATTTACTTGAATATTCATTTTTTTCTTCAATCTTTTCCGTTTTTTGAAAATAAAAATATATACCAACTAAAACAGCTAATCCTACTAATACATACGCTATCATATATTAAATTCTTGTTATTAGAATACTTAATATATAACTTATTAATAACAATATAAATAAATATCCCTTTAATTTGTTAAGATGGATACTAAAACACTTCTACAAGATGGTGACATTCAAACAGATAATGGCGATTTGATTTTTAACCCATTTAATTTTAAAAATAAAGAAATTACTGAAAGCGAGGTATGCGATATTTTAAAAAAATATGGCGTACCAGATAAAGTTCACAATCTAAACCTTTATAAAAGAGCATTTATTCATAAATCATATTGTAAAAGACCTGCTGTTGAAAATGAAGAAAATGGGGTTATTATAGAAAAGAGACCAAATGATTGTATGACACTAAAAACAAAATCAAATGAAAGATTAGAATTTTTAGGAGATGGAGTATTAGAATGTATTACAAAATACTATTTATATAGACGATTTCCAAAGGCTAACGAAGGTTTTATGACTGAAAAAAAGATCGCACTTGTTAAAAATGAACATATCGGTAGACTAGCATATGAAATGGGATTGAATAAATGGTATATTATATCAAAAAACGCAGAAGAAAAAAAAACTCGCACAAATTTAAAAAAATTAGGATGTTTATTTGAAGCATTTTTAGGAGCATTATTTTTGGATTTTAATAAAATTACAATAAAAGATGAAGGAAAATGGTTTGAAAATGTATTTGTAACTGGTCCTGGTTTTCAAATAGCACAAACTTTTGTTGAAGGAATATTTGAAAAACATGTAAACTGGGTTGAATTAATTCAAAATGATGATAACTATAAAAATATATTACAAGTCATTCTTCAAAAGGCATTTCAGGTTACACCAGTATATAGAGAAATTACTGAATGGGACGAAGAAACAGGATATCATATGGGGGTTTATTTATGTTTAAATAAAAAAAGTCACGAATTTACTCCTCAAGATAGTGATATTAGAAAATTAGAAGAATTTGGAACATTTGAAAATTTTAAACAAACTTGGAAAGACAGAGATACAAAATGGGATTCTGGATTGGTAATATTTTTAAGCGAAAGCAAACATAAAATTAAAAAAAAAGCTGAGCAAGCGGCATGTAAAATGGCAATTGAAGTATTAAAATAATTATTTATGTTTATATTTACCTTCTTCTTCTTCTTTTTCTTTTTTAATTTTATTAATTTCATCGGTTACTTCTATTTTGCTTTCTTCTACTTCTACTACACTAATTCTATGTTTAATACTTTTTGGGGAATCTAATGGCATAGGAGAATAATCTTTACTTCTTAGTAGAATAGGTGTTTTTACTTGTTCCTTACTAGATAGAGAATTTAAATTAATATTTAATTTTAATGACTTACTCTTCATTTAATGAATTTATTAATAATTTTTTAATACATTAAATTATTAAATATTAAAGTATAAAACTTTTTTATACTTAATGTTTATAGATGTCTCAACTACTTTTAGAAAGACTATCCAAAAAAAATACAAAAAAGGAAAAAATGAAACCTATGGAAATTAAATTGGAAAAGGGACAAGTAAATTTAAAAATTCAATTAGTAAAATCAGATCTAGAGTATGATATAGAATCTTTAAAACAAAAACTAAAAAATAGAGGATTATCCGCGCCAAAAATACCCAAAGAAAGTGTTGAAAAGTTGGTTAATACCGTTATAGAACAAAAAAAAGAAGAAGAAAAAGAAGAACAGAGACCAAAAAAACTAAAATCTAAAATAAGATTAACTGGTAAAATAGACAAATCTAAAATAAACAAATCTAAAATAAGAAAGAAACGCGAAAAAAAACCAATTGATGAAATTATACTGGATATTCCCGCAACACTTATACAGATAGAAGATAGACCTCTAGGAGATAGATTAAACGAAAAAGAACCATCTGTAAATATAAAAGCACCAGCTTATTACATGAATAACCGTGAAATGTTTATTAATTTTATAAATTCAACATTTAGAAAGTATGGGAAATTATTAAAAAAACAAGATGAAGAAGGTAGTATAACTTGCGATTCATTGAATAAAATCAAATCCAAATCTTTTTCACTTATGATTCATCAGCAAATTGTAAGGGATTATATAAATATATATACTCCATATAGAGGTCTTTTATTATATCATGGTTTAGGAGCTGGTAAAACTTGTGCGTCAATAGGTATTGCTGAAGGTTTAAAAAATACCAATCAAGTAATTATTATGACTCCGGCTTCTTTAAGAATGAATTATATTAGCGAATTAAAAAATTGTGGAGATCCAATATATAAATTAAATCAATATTGGGAAAAAATTGCTACAGCAGGAAATCCTCACCTTGAAAAAGCTTTATCTGAAATTTTAAATTTACCTGTATCTTTTATAAGAAAACAAGGATGGGCTTGGATGGTTGATGTTAAAAAATCAAGTAATTTTGATAAATTAGATCCGGATGATCAAAAATCCGTTGATTCGCAAATAAATGAAATGTTACTTAAAAAATATAAATTTATTAATTATAATGGTATGAGAGAAGACCATCTTGATAAAATGATAACAGAATCTGAACAATTAAATAATACAAGTAACCCATTCGACGATAAAGTTATTATAATTGATGAAGCTCATAATTTTGTTAGTAGAATTGTAAATAAGCTTAAAGTTAAAAAAACATCACTCTCCACAAAATTATATGAATTAATTTTAAGTGCTAATAACTGTAGAGTTGTCTTTTTAACAGGAACACCTATTATTAATTATCCAAATGAAATTGGGGTATTATTTAATATGTTGAGAGGATATATTAAAACATTTTATTTAAAACTTGATACATCAGATACACGAAATACTATTAATAAAAAATTTATGTTAGACATTTTTAAAAAAGAAAAATTGTTGGATTATATTGAATATAATCCTTCTAAAAAACCACCTGTTTTAATTGTAACACGAAATCCATTTGGATTTACAAATAGAGCTAAAAAATCTGGCGATAGTAAAATATATGCTGGTGTAAGTTCTAGTAAACTTGGATTACGCGACGATAAGACATTTATTTCATTTATTACAAAAACTCTTAAAACACACAATATAAAGGTTTTACCAAAGCAAACTCAAGTTGAAAACCACAAAGCTTTACCTGATTTGTTAGAAACATTTAAAGATTTATTTATTGATTCTGTTACTGGAGAGATTAAACAAAAAAATTTATTTAAACGAAGAATATTAGGATTAACATCTTATTTTAGAAGTGCGTCAGAATCACTTCTCCCCAAATATGACGATACACCAAAATATTATCATATAGAAAAAATACCTATGAGCTCATATCAGGTCGGGGTTTATGAAAAAGCTAGGGCTGCTGAAAGAAAAGAAGAAGATAGAAATGCTAAAAAAAAAGCTAAACAACAAGAAGGTGTTTACGCTGAAACTACATCTACTTATCGTATTTTTTCAAGAGCTTATTGTAATTTTGTTTTCCCAAATGAACTTGTAAAAGATGATACTGATCAAATGGTACTTTTATCTAGACCTATGCCAAAAAGCGACCAAACATTGGAAGAAGCTGTTTCTACAAAAATAACCGAAAGTGAAAGTAAAACAAAGAAAAAAACTGTAAATGAATTGGATGAATTAGATGAAGATATAATGGATGCTGTTGATGTTGAAGATAAATTAGAAAATCAGGATGGGTTATATACTCAAGACGATGTTGAAAAACTTGAAAAACAAGTAAATCAACAAACTGATTCTAGTTATAAAGATAGAATAACTCAATCTATGAATTTACTAGTAAAATATGGTGATAAATATTTTAGTCCAACTGGATTAGCATCATACAGTCCTAAATTTAAAAGACTTGTTGAAAATTTAAAAAATCCACCCACTAGCACTACTTCAGGCGATGGCCTCCATCTTATATATTCACAATTCAGAACTATAGAAGGAATCGGAGTATTAACATTAATTTTAAATCAAAACGGATTTACAAGATTCAAAATATCTAAAAGAACAGGAACCTGGGCTTTGGATATACCAGAGGCTGACAGGGGAAAACCTACATACGCTTTATATACAGGAACAGAAACCGCAGAAGAAAAAGAAATTATAAGAAATGTTTTTAATAGTAGTTGGGATTCAATACCAAGCACTCTTGCTACACAATTAAAACAAATAAACCAAAATAATAATCTAGGTGAAATTATAAAAGTTTTGATGATTACAAGTAGTGGTAGTGAGGGAATTACTTTAAAAAATACACGCTTTGTTCATTTAGTTGAACCTTATTGGCATCCCGTTAGAACAGACCAAGTTATAGGTAGAGCTAGACGCATATGTAGTCATAAAGACTTACCTGAAGAACTTAGAAGCGTAGAAGTATTTGTTTATTTGATGACTTTTACAGACAAACAAATTTATGGAGATAAAGAAGCACCAAAGAAAGAAGATAGACAACCCATTTTAAGTTTAGCATTAAGAAATTCTAAAGCAGATAAAAGTAAAATTGATAGAATCACACCTTTAACAAGCGATGAAGCTCTTTTTGAAATTTCAAATATCAAAAAAACTACTACAAATTCTATTTTGAGAGCTATTAAATCTTCTTCTATTGATTGTGCTCTTCATTTTAATTCTAATAAAAAAGAAGGATTTGCTTGTTATTCTTTTGGTTCTCCTTCAGTAAATTCTTTTTCATATAAACCAAATTATTCTACTGAAGAAAAAGATGCTGTTGCTGCTCAAAATTTAAAAGGTGTTACTTGGAAAGCTTACCCAATTTCTATACAAGGAACTAAATACGCACATAAAAGAACAGACCCCACTAACAAAAAGATTGGGGAAATTTATGATTTGGAAAGTTATTTGGCAGCAAAAAGTAACCCAGAAATTAATCCTATTTTAGTTGGAAGAACCATTGTTAATCCAAAAAATCCAAAAAAAATACAATTTTTAAATATTAATGATGATAGATTTTAATTTTCTTTCGTAGATTTATTATATAACATTTCCAAAATTTTATCTTGATTTGATATTATTGTATCTAATCTAGAAATAATATTTTCATTTTTGGAAAATGTTTTTTGTTTTAATTTTGAAAATAAATTATTTAAACCTTTCGGATTTGGGTTTGGGTTTGGATTTTCTTTTACCTCAAAATGAACTCGTTTATTATGCGAGACAGTTATTGTATTATCTAATTTTAAATTACTATTTTTTTCTATTTTTATTTTTGGCGCTGATTCACCCTCTCTATTCAACCATTGTTCTGCCTTTTTTTTATCATTACTTGAATATTTTTCAGTAATACTTTCTAATTCTTTCTGTCTATCGGCTAATGTTTGGTTTATTATTTGATCTAGATTTTGTATTGGAAAATCGTCTGACCCATCACTGAAATCTATTTCTTTGGGTTTTTTTGGATTAATCATTTTATTAAATTGTTTTTCTTGATTTTCCAAACCTTTTTCAAATATCTCTCTTTTTGTCATTATATTTTGATTATTAGGTTTATTATTCAATTGTTGAACATTTTTTCTCGGTTGATTACTCATTATAAAATTATATCCTTCATCTATTATTTTTTTATTAGTTTTATTTAAATCAGTACCAAAACCAAATTCATATCTGTTTGTATGAAAATATCCACATCTTTGATTAATAAAATTATATAACTCTTTTTCATTTATAACTAGTTTATTATCGTTGCCTATTGATTTTAATAATTCAAATAGCATTTGTTTATTTGATTCGCCTACCACTGACATTTATAAAATAAATAAATTATTGTTTAATTTATTTATCTATTTATTGATTAAAATAAATTTTTCTTAATTTCATCATATAACTATCTTTTACTCTCTTACTTGTAAATTTTTTAAATGTTACACCTTTTAACATCTGTATTATAAAATATAAACTATACATACCACATTCACTTTCACTAAATTGATGTCTTCTTTTATTTTCAAGTAATTTGTATGCTTTCTTTTTACCGACTTTTAAAGATTGTTTTTTAACCTTATTAGCGAATTTTTTTATCTGTCTTGGTATCTTTTCACCATAACTATCTAAATAATATATTTCACCCCTTTTTGTATCAATAAACATTGCTACCCAATGGCTTCCTGGTTTATTATGAGGATCTAAATTAAATATAATACCTATTTTGGGTTTCTTTTCTTTAATTTGCGCTTCTAAACTAAATTCACATAATTCTTCCCATACACATTCACCATAAGCTATATGTTTATCGTAATCAATAGGTGATGGACCAATAAATTCAAAACAAGGATATGTTTTTTCATACTGTTTCATTACTTCTAAAATATCTATACTTGTTAACCATTCATTTGGATTTTCTTTCCATTCTTTTGGTGCCTCAGGCGCAAATGTATATTCTTTGGTTTCTAAATCTATATCCTCCTTAATTGCTTTATGTCTTAACCAACAACTCTCTTTGTTACAACTTGTATTTAAAACATAATGTAAAGAACGCCAAATATTACGCGGCTCATTACTTACTATTTTTCTATCAGGATGCTTCATATTCCAAATATTTTTTATTTTATGAAGCCCCTTAGAAGTATAACAAGTAAAGGGTAGAGTTTCGTTTTTTAATTTTGGTGAACATTTCACCTTTAATTTTATCTTTTTTGTCTTACGACTTTTCTTTTTCCTTTTTGGTTTTCTTCTTCTTGTTTTTCTTGCCATTAGTTATAAATTGGTTAGATTTTTCTTTCTCTCTATTTTTTATATTTTTTATATCATATTTTTTTAATTTGGGAATAACTAATTTTTTATGCCTTCTTTCCTTTACAACTATTGGTATAAAATCCTTTATTGTTTTTTTTGCCATATCTGGTTTTTTCATTATTAGTTCGTTTTCTTCTAATAACTTAAAATCACCTGGTTTTTTTGCTTTTTTTTCAGGTAAATCCTTATATTCTTCCTGTATCAACTTTTTTTTATCTATAAATTTATAATAATTAATCAATTCTAAGGCAAAATGTTCAAAAGCATTAGTAATATCTGCTGTTAATCTATTTCCTCTTAAATAATCTTTTGTATCTTGTAATATTCTTTTTCTATAAAATTTAACCTCATCTTCTTTAACTAAGCTTACTTTTTCCTTATTATATTTAATTTTAAAATTTGGGTTTGTTAAATATAATAAATCTACTTGATTATTTTTTGATAAATCCATTTATAATTTTAATTATTTTTTTTTACTGTTTTTACCGTATCATTACTTGTTAAATTAATATTTTTAGTTTGTTGTCTAATATGATTGTAAAATAATTTATGTCCTAAATTACATTGGTTTGGGTTAAAAGCCGAAAATTGTTCCTCTTTAAATAACAAATTATTTGTCATTTTTACAGGTTTTGATGCTGGTGTTAAATAATTCGCATTATACATATCACTTCTAGAACCTGGTATATATTTACTTTGTCCACATTTTTGATCTGGATGAAATGAATTATGTAATGTTGATTCTACATCCACATTTTTAGAATATCCTTCATATGGTGCTGATTGGCCAGGATTAAACATTTTTGTTTGGTTATACTGTGGAAATCCTGCCTTTGCTACTGTAGTAGGTTTGTGACAATCCAACATAGGAAAAACTGTAGCATATGTATCTACCGGACGAGCAAAATAGGCTTGACCCATTTGGTGACTTGGAATATTTCTTTGATATATCCTATCACTTAATTCTTGATTTCTATTCATTTGACAATAATATACATCGTGTAAGTTTGATCCCATTTAATATATATTATATAATTATTTTATTATATTCACAAATAAGTTAAAAAGGTTATCCTAAATTTAATATAAGATGTGTGGTATTTTTGCAGTGTTAAATAACCAAAATTTAGATAAAAATTTGTTATATCAAGAATTTATGAAAGGAAAAGGAAGAGGACCTGAATATAGTAAATTTCAAAATATTCCAAATATGTCTTTGGGGTTTCATAGATTAGCTATAAATGGTGTTCAAGATGAATATTCCAACCAACCATTTTTTATTGATGGTATATATTTAATATGTAATGGTGAAATTTATAATCATAAAGAAATTACTAAAATTCTAAATATCACACCTAAAAGCAAATCAGATTGTGAAGTTATTATTCATATGTATAAAAAATATGGAATAAGCCAAACTGTACAAATGTTGGATGGCGTTTTCGCATTTATATTAGTAGATACAAATACCCAGCAGATTTTTATAGCTAGAGACACATATGGAATTAGACCTCTTTTCGTAAGTGTATTTAAAAAGAATATATCTATTTCAAATAATCAAGTTAAGTACAATACCACATTTGCATTTTCTTCAGAAATGAAATGTTTAATTAACATTGGACAAGATGTATTTGATGAAAGAATTGACCAATTTGAACCCGGATGTATATCAACATTTAAATATAATAAAAATTACATTGAACATATAGATGATATTACTTTTTCTTCTCCTAATAGTTTTTCAACATTAACTAATAATGTCAAGGAAGATATTCTAGAAAATATTTATAAAAAATTATATCAAGCAGTTGAAAAAAGAGTTGATAACACTGAAAGACCCATTTCATGTCTCTTATCAGGAGGATTGGATAGTAGTTTAATAGCGGCATTGGTAAAACAAATACACAAAGGAGACATACATACCTGGAGTATTGGATTTGAAGGAAGTGAGGACTTAAAATACGCACAAATAGTGGCTGATCATATAGGTAGTATACATCATTCAATACAAGTAAGCGAAGAAGAATTTTTATTTGCTATTCCTGATGTAATTAACGCTATAGAAAGTTATGATACTACTACAGTTAGAGCTAGTGTTGGTAATTGGCTTATTTCTAAAAAAATAAAAGAATTAAGTGATACCAAAGTTATTTTTAATGGAGATGGAGCTGATGAAGTTATGGGTGGATATTTATATTTCCATGAAGCACCTGATAGTATTGCTTTTGATAAAGATTGTAGAAAATTATTATCTGATATTCATTATTTTGATGTTTTGAGAAGTGATAGAAGTATATCCTCGCATGGATTAGAAGCTAGAACACCCTTTTTAGACAGATCATTTGTTCAATATTATCTATCAATTAGTTATAAATTAAGAGACCATTCTTGCAATAAATCAGCGGAAAAATATCTTATTAGGGATGCTATTGATAAACATAATCCTACATTATTACCTAAATCCGTTTTATTTAGAACAAAAGAAGCATTTAGCGATGGTGTGAGTAAGCAAACAAAATCTTGGTTTGAAATTATACAAGATTTTGTAAAAAATGATGTATTTTCACACATGGGTTATAAAGAAAAATATATATTGGAAAATATAAATCCCTATGTTCATAACAGACCAAAAACATTAGAACAATTATATTACCGAGAAACTTTTCAACGATTATTTCCAAAGGTTGGCATAGAAAAAGTCGTTCCTTATTTTTGGATGCCTAATTTTGTTAAAAATGCGACTGATGCATCTGCTAGAACATTAAATATTTATAAAGAAAAAATAAAAAATAATAAGTAATTATATGAGTTACATTAGTTGCGAAATTTGTAGAGGTACAGGTTTTGTAAAACGAACAAAAGTAGAATTTTGTGTTAATAATCCTGGAAAAATATCTTCACATTATTGTTATAAATGTGAAAATAGACAAGAATACTTAAAAGGACAATTTAGTAGATGTAATAAATGTTATGGAGATGGTTATTATATAGTAAAATTACCAAAATCCTCCTAATTTTCGTGTTTTATTTCTTGATTTCTTTTTCTTTTTCTTAATTGAAATATTATGTTTATTTTCTTTAACAAAAGATTTTAATTTACCTAATATTTCCTTTTTATATCCATCTCGCGAGCTTATTTTAGATTCAATATAAACAAACCCCAAGGGATCTTCCTTTGAAAATTTTATTAATTTTGATGTGAAATTGTTATGTTCCTTTTTTTTTATAAGCTTACCTATATTAGATTTCAAAAAGGTTTTGCACATTTTTGTAAATAATATATCATGTTTATAACCTTTTAAATGTAAAATAACTACATTTTTGTTTTTCATATGTGGATGAACCATATCATCTAAAAATATGATTTTATCTTTTTTTTTTAAATTCCCACATTTTAATAAATCTGTATATTTTTTCTCATAACTTGTTCTACATTTTTCATACACTTTATCATTTACTTTCCAAGCGGCTATTGTTCTATCAAAAAGTTTATATTTGATTTTTTTTTCAATATAATTTTTTATATCATACACCCAAGATTTTGGCCCACAATTATTTGTATAAATTAATACCTTTGTCGTTTTTGTTTTTTGTTTTATTTTTTTTAGATAATTGAAAATAGACATCATATCTGGTCTAAAAATTTCTGGATATAAATCAAAAATTTTATACATTTCTTGTTTTTTTAATTTTCGTCCAATATAATCTTCTATCCCTTCCATAAAAATGGCTACCTGTGTAAAATAACCTATTGTTTTGTCCAAATCAAATACAAAAACCATTTTCCCCTTACTCTTATTCATAATATATTATAAAAATATTATTATTTCTCCAAATAATCTAGTACCCCTAAAATAACCCTTTCTTGGGGTGTAATTTTTTGAAAGATACAACATTCGTCTAATTTTATTTGAAATATTCTATTCATATTATTTTTTATTCTTAATTGAACGCAGTCATTAATTATATCAATATCAACAATTATACCACCATTTGTTAATTTTAAATTATCTGGATTTTTTAAAGATATCCATCTAATGTAATAACCATATTGTGTATCATTCATATCACTACAATATCTATAATTTTTTAATTTTTTATGTAATAATTTTAAAGTTTGTCTGTCTAATCCTAATTTTTGTAACATATTATTTTTGATTGTATTAATCTTTTCTGTTGTTAAATTCATAATTGAATTATTTGACTCATTCTCAAGAGCTAAAAGCAGGTTATTTATTTCTTGATCACTCATTAATATATATATTATGGTCATATTTTTAAATAGTTCAATGTACTTAAAAAAAGGCACGACACTTTTTTTATATAAATCTTTCTCTATATATTGCATTTTGGACATTTCAAAAATGTCCATTTTCTGAATTTTCATAAAAGTTTTTTCTGCAAAAAAGTGCAAAAACTGCGGAAGAGCATCTTGTAGGGGAATCAGAATAGTCTATTTTTTGAGTTGTGACTGAACACTTTTTTTTATATATTTGCGAAAAGCATTTAGCAACTTTTTTGTTATCCATATATATAGACAAATGGATAACAAAAGTTGCAAAGTTGCGAAAAGTTGCGAAAACAAACATAAATTTATGTGTAAACATTGTGACTATTCTACAAGTAGAAAAAGTAGTTGGATAAAACACCTTAAGACCAAAAAACACATTAAGAAATCGTTATCCAACAGTTATCCATTCGGAAAATCTAAAATGGATAACAAAAAAGTTGCAAAACGGTTCCTTTGTGAGTGTGGTAAAAGTTATCAGTTCCAGAGCGGTTTAAGTAAGCACAAAAAGAAATGTATGAAAAATATGGTCATACCTGATGGTCACAACTTAAAAAAAGGCACGACACTTTTTTCCAACTTAAAAAAAGGCACGACACTTTTTGAAGAAAAAATATCCAAAGTTGAGAAATTAGAAAAAATGGAAAATTTAGATAATAATTCTGAAATTACTTCTTTAAAAGAAGAATTAAGTGATATAAAAACGGTTTTGAAACAATTTATTACACAATCTACTGAAAATCATACTAAATTATCATCTCATCTTGAAGCACAACTTAATTCAACAAAAGGACAACAAACAATCTATAATAATTGTAATAATCAAAATATGACTATAAACGTATTTTTAAATGAACAATGTAAAGATGCTCTTAATTTGACAGATTTTGTTCAAAGTATTAAGGTAACTTTGGAGGATTTACAATATACTAAGGATAATGGATTTGTCAACGGTGCTGCTCATATTATTACAAAACAATTACAAGATTTAGAACCAACCCAAAGACCAATTCATTGTAGTGATAAGAAAAGATTACAGTTTTATGTTAAAGATGACGATAAATGGGAAAAAGATGTTGATAATAAAAAATTAGATGAAACTATTAGGGATGTAAAATTAAAATTACCCAAAAGTTTAACGGAATGGGAAAAGATGAATCCATCATATAAAAAAGATCCCAAACTTATGGATGAATGGATGAATATAATGGCTGGTATATCAGAAGGAGATACCGGTAGTGTATTAAAAGATAAATTAGCATTGAAAAGAAAGATAGCAACATATATAGAATTGAAAGAAGCGATGGCTGCGGAAAAAAAATAAGTTAATTTCTAATCATTATATAAGTATAATGGTTAGAACTAAGAAAAAAAGAAATAAAAAAAGAAATTATAAAAAGGCCCCACGAAATACCAGAGTATTTAGGTGTGTACAAAAAGTAAAAAAAAAACATAAAATTGGAGATGCAATTGCTATATGTCAAAGTTCAACAAAACAGAGTTATAGAAATGGTAGGTCTTTAAAAGGAGGAGGAGGTTCGTCATCAAAAAAAACTAATAAACCATATGAACCCGACGATATTGTAATAGTTAAAAAAAAATTTAAATCACTTGTTAGACCATTTTTGGAGTTTAAAATAGATGAGCGATGGAAGATTAAAACTATACTACAAACAAAGAGAGGTTGTATTGCTTCTTTACAAAAATGCGGAGATAATATATTAACCCATTTATTATGGAGTCAATTAAAGGATCCAACAAATTTTGTAAAAGAAGAAGGAAATATTTATTGTAATGAGGGTGTTATTAAGCAATACGATTATACATATGATTCGGAAGATAATCCTTTTAAATATTCCGATTTAAAAAAAGAGGATGGTGGAACAGGAATATTAGGAGGACGTCGCAAGAAAAAGACACGAAAGAAAAGAGGTGGATGTTGGCCTAATTGTTTTAAGAAAAAATCTTCAAATCCAAATTCTGGAGAGTTTGCGAAAACTAAACCTCCACAAGAAGAAGAAATGCGCTTAATAGATTCTGGTCAACAAGTAAGAAGAAGACAAATTCACCGAATACCGTCTGAGGACTCATTAAAACTAGGCAGCGAAAAAATAAAAGAATGGCACCGTTCACGAAGCACTAGTCCTACAATGGATCCAGGTACAGCAGCACATCATAACTTACCAAAAGATCATTTTGCGGATGTTGATGCAATTCTGAAAAAGGCAGCGCAAAAAGGCTTAGGTGGAGGTCGTCGCAAAAAAAAGACGCGTAAAAAAAGAGGTGGAGAAAAATCAAAAAGAGTAAAAAATTTTATAAAAATCTTCCAACAATATCCAGAAATTTTTCCAAGTGGTTATTTTAGATTTCTAGGTGCCAGATTACAAAATCATATAGATAAGAAGACACTATGGTATAAAAATGGTGTAATATTAACTTGGATTAAATATCAAAAAACAGTAAAGAAAACACCAAAATGTATAATAAAACCAGGAGATATAAAATTAGATCAAATAGTAAATAAGAATCAAGGCAATGGAGCAGCTAAAAAAGTTGTATTACAATTTCTTAAAAAGTTTGAAAAAAATAGAATTTGGCTTGAGGTTAGGGCAAATAATAAAAGAGCTATTAAATTCTATAAAAAGAACGGATTTAAAAATATTTGTAAAATTAAATTTGGAGATATGCCAGGAATAATGATGGTTAAGAAGTAAATATTATTAATAAAATTGATTAATAATATTCATCTAAA
>MDSX01075148.1_pt1 | contig 42795 bp, 21 predicted proteins | sample 811141 | NCBI WGS metagenome assembly MDSX01 (sample SAMN05326642, study PRJNA326480) | marine metagenome | isolation source: seawater | place: Atlantic Ocean: South East | collected 2010 | reverse complement strand
TGTAGTTATTAGAACAACATGGATAGATATCTCCCTTAGGAGTTACGTTTAAATGTAACCAAGGGAACATACAGAATGTTTTACTTTCTTCTAGCAAGTAAGTCTTGTCTACGATTGGAATACGTTCATTCTTCATATTAACATCACCATGGGTTCTAATTCAGGAAAGACCTTAATTAAGTCTTCATTTCTTATTCTGTCTTTCATCCAACTATAACGAATAAAATCATATTTGTTTTCGTCCCAAGTATCTGCACTATTTGCAAAATTAATAGCATATCTAATCTGATTACATATTAATTTAAAATCAGGCCACAAATCAAAAAATACTTCAATGTTTGGTTGCATTGTTTCTTTCATTAGTTTGGGCAAGGTTGTTGCCGCATAATATGAGGGATTAGATGTTAGACTCAAATAATGATTTGTGTCTTTTGCAAAAAGTAATCCTTTTGATATTAGATAATTATAAAAATCATGTATAGTCAAATAGTTAAAAACACTCAATACTGTGCTAATGCTAAAAGTAACATTAGGTAAATTTCTAAACATAATCAAATTAGATTCTACTGTTCCCCAATCTGTGCCGTGTCTAATTAATTCTGCCCGTTCACCAAAGTGATCAATACTACATGCAACATCTATATGATTAAATTGACTCCATAAGTCTAATAAATCTTTACCTTTATAGTTAGTAGTGCTGGCGTTTGTATTATATTTTAAAGTAACATCTGTTCTGCCCTTTTTAATTAATTCTTCTATTATAACATAATGTTCATCTGTAATTAAAGGCTCGCCTCCGGCAAAGTAAATCGTTTGTACATGATCTAAATGCTCCATTACTTCATCTAATAAATTTCCAGACTTGTCATCTGCATGAAGAACTATATAATCATGTTTACCTAATTGGCGTTCTTCTGCGGCTACTTGACTACTACATTCACTACCACATGTACGACATTTAAAGTTGCAAATATTACTAAATCGTATATCGATATACTTCATTTCAAAATTATCTAATGATCCGTCTACATGTGTTTTTGTAACAGTATCATCAAAGTTATGACCTAGTGCTGTTTTACTAAAATTTCTATAAGAGTGCGGTGAAGTTTCTTCCATCTTGTAACAAGACTCGCATACTTCACTAGGAACGTCATTAAGCATGTTTAATCTTAACTGCTTTGTTTTATCATTATTAAAAATTTCTTTTAACGAATTTGTTTTGACACTACCTAAAGTTTCTACTGGATTAGTTGTACAGCATGGATAAACATCACCTCGAGGACTAGAATACAAGTGCAACCAAGGGAACATACAGAACGTTTTACTTTCTTTTAACAAGTAGGTCTTATCTACTGCTGGTATACGTTCACTCATGGTCTTAAACTCTCCGGCACTTTATACAATGCGGCTAATTCAGGGAATGTATCTATAAAGTTTTCTCCCCTTAATGCATCTATTCTTTTTATTTCTTCTTTAAATTCTACTTCTCTTTCGTTCCAAGTATCTTTAGACATTAGCCACGGAATAACCTGTTGTATTTCGTTTATCTGTTCTTGTCTAAACTTTAAATCTTTCATGTAATTCATAGTTAAATGTAATTGTTCAAGTGCTTGTTCTTTGTAGCCTTCAGGCAATACATGTGAAGACAAGTGTTCTGGCGATCCCATGCTGTAGAGAGTCCATACAGAACTCTGAGGTGTATAATAATGATTGTCTATCATGTACTTGTAAAAGTGTGAAATAGTCAATGCGTTGAATATACTATACACAGTATTAACCTGAAAGTTAACATTCTTTGCTTTCTTTAATTTCTTTAAATTTGTTTCGATTGTTTTCCATTTAGTTCCGTGTCTGATGTATTCTGCTTTATCTCCGCAATGATCAATCGATGCATAAATCTGCACTTGTCGTTCAAAGTTATCCCACAGTTTAAAGATATCACGTTTCTTATATCTAAAATTAGATATGTTTGTATTATACCTTAATTGAATATCTGTTTTCTTTTTAGCAATCATTTCATCAATTAACATATAATGTTCATCTGTAATAAGTGGTTCTCCACCTGCAAAATATGCAACTTCAAAATTAGGAACTTGTTTTAATACTTCTAATATAAATTCTTCTCTGTTGCCTTTTTCTAACTCTATAGCATACATCGGCAAACCTGTTTGCTCACGTGATTCTAAATCTTCTTGTTCCCACTTAGAACTAAAAGCACTGCCGCATGTACGACATTTAAAGTTGCAGATGTTACTAAAACGAATATCAAAATATCTCATACGAAAGTTTACAATTCTTCCTGTATTCATATCTGTTGTTTCAATTACATCATTAAAATAATCTGCCCATGCTTCATTGCTCTGTGTTCTGAAACTTGGTATGCCCTGATCATCATGCTTATGACAGTTTGCACACTCAGGATTTTTATTTCCCTTTAACATATCTAAACGTAACTTTTTCATTTTAGGAGAATTAACCAAATCTGCAAGACTGCTACGATTAGAGTTGCCGACACCTATATTGTCTGCACAAGATTTTGCAATACAACAAGGTGCGCCTTGTCCAGTAGGTGTAGTATGCATGTGTACCCATGGAATCATACAGAAAGTTTCTGATCGGTTAAGGAGCAAATCTTTTAAAAAGATTGCCTGCTTCTTATCTACAGCGGGTTTGTTAGGCTTACTTGCTGGCATAATTTATAAAAATCTAATAATTCAGGATATACACTTAGTATATCTGTTTCTCTACGATCATCCATTTCGTTAAAGAAGTTGTAGAAATCTCTTCTACCTTCGATTAATTTATCCTCATCATAATGTGTGTTTTCCATATAGTCCACAACACGTTTAAACTTTTCATATTCAATTGTAGTGAATCTATCACTACGTTCATCATCTACGTTATCTTCCATAAACTTTAACGAGTCGTGCATGTAAGGCATAAATTCTTCTTTAGGTAGAATATTCATGTCATACATAATTGGTTCTCTTAAGTATGGAGTATCAAAACGTACTCTATGTTTGTCTTCTGTTTTCCAATCGTACCATCCATAGATAGCACGCCACTCTAAAAACTTTTCTAATAAACTCTTAAAGTCTGTTACTGCTAATAGATTAAATGTACACATAAAAGTAACAGGAGAATCTGTCTCTGTTAGATATGTATGTAAGTTCTTTTGAAACAGTTCTAAATCTAATCCAGTTCTGATATACTCTGCTCTTTCTCCCCAGCAATCTAAACTAGTAAACATTTTAAAACTTTCTAACTTGTTCTCATCACATAGTTTCTTTACTGAACTACTTAGTCTTTTTACTAATGCATTCTTTGTACCCAAGTTACTATTAACATTTAGTTCTAACCAAGGCATAGGATCTTCATCAATCTTTTTAAATAGTTTCCATGTTGATGTGTGCATAGTAGGTTCGCCACCAGTTACACGTAAGATGTTTAAATCTTTATTCATCTCTGGCCACCATTCCCAGAACGCATCAACATATGGATTTTCTTCTTCACGTTCAAAGAGTTTCATCCAATCGATATCGTTTCTGTGATTCTTTACAGTCTCAATAGGACCAAAGTTTTTAATCTCACTATGATAACTTGATGAATATTTCGGGTGACAATAACCACACTTAAAGTTACACTCGTTACCAAAGTTAATCTCTAAGTATTCTGGATTGATGTTTTGATCCCAAGGGCCGTTAAGTGCTTGATCGAATCTTTCTTCTGTGAATATAGAACCATTACGAATATGTCTGTCAGAGATATAGTCATCGCCCATGTCTTCAACGTTCCAGCAGTACTGACAACCTGACGGACGTTCACCTGCTAACATTTGCTTACGTTCCATTTTCTTTTCCCATGTGTTGTGTAACGCACTTGGGTTTTCTTTTAGTTCATGTAATGGAATCTTATGTGGTTGAGGGTGATAGCAACTATGTGTCTCACCTGTTTGTAAGTACATAGTAACATGTTGCCACTTGGCTAAACAGAATGAGGGTGTTGCTTCGTCTTCGACCCTAATCTGAATGGTCTTGATTCTATCCGTTTCTTTAGACATTACCAGCCTTCTATTTCTCTGATAATCTCCATTTCTGTCACTAAGGGACCTAGATTTCGTTTGTCTGCATTATAGTGTCGTTTAAAGAATTCAGATTGATCTTTATCTAACATGTTCATAGGTAGTCCCAACTTTGCTTTTAATTCTTCACCTATTTCTTTTGCTGATTCTACTGGATCATTATTCATATACTGGTCCCACATATTGGGATAGTTATCGAACCATTGAATATCTGTATGATTAAAATCTGTCAACATTGTCATGTATGTTCCTAGTCGGGCGCCATATATTGCCCAGGCGCCATTCTCTGCGTCTGCACCTACATTTTGCCAAATTGTTAAGTTATTTAAATTTTTATCAGCAACACGTCCTTTGAATTCATCTACAGTAACTAATGCTCCCCGGTCTAATACCATTTTAACACCTTCTCTGAATCCTGCTCTCCATGCTTGAAATGCTGACATGTTAGGATAGGTAGTTGAGTAGCAATCATACATTGCCCAATACAATGAATCTGCTGAGTTCATCATAAAGTCAACTTGAGTTGCTTCAGAGCCGTCAGTATGTTCATGTGTAGTCATGTTCTCTACATAAGTTTTCGTCCATGAACTCATGCCTCCATTACCATAACGTAAGCCATTAACGTTATTGATAGACTTCCATCTAAACTGTGCTTGTTGATATTTTGGGTCTTTGTCTGTAAAATCTAATTGAATATTAAAGAAGTCTTCTTCAGGTAAAGTATCACCGTCGATTAAGACAAATCGTTCAGTCTCACTCATTTCACCTGCGGCTTTGTGTGCTTGATCAGAGCCTAATACTCCGTCAACTCTTTGTGCCCACGGTACCATGTTTTTAATTTGTACCCAGAATTCTTCTTTCTGCGGTTCATCATAACTTAGATAAATTACATCTAAATCTGCGATATCGATAATGTTACTCATCTCGTTCCTTTTTCCATTTTTTACTAAAACTATCATCAGGATCAACTTCTGCGTCCCAATTCATAAATCGCATACGTTGGACTGCGTCCCAATTAACATCTTTCCAATTTTCATGGATGCTTGTGTATTCTTCTTTTTCTTTATCCGATTTCTTCACTGTACAACTCCCAATACCTGCCTTTAGATTTATCTGTTACTAGTATACTTATATCATCTACGGAAGCCAGTATACCTGATGTACTAGGCTTATATTTTTGTACACCCGCTTTTTGTCTATTACGAGTAATGCGACCATCTATCACTTTGATGTCAGGTCTGGCTTCTGCAAATACGCCGGCGTCGATGACAATGTAACTACCTTCTAGTTTTTCACATGTATAAAAGTCAACAGTGCCGTCTTTTTTATAATACAACCTAAACTCAGGAGCCTCAATCTTAGGTGCTTCCCAAACAGTGATATATTCTTCGTTGTCATCAGTCGGACTGGTGTTTTTATCACTCATTAAATTGACTCCTTTATTTTATCAGAAAATGATTTGATATGATAGTGAAAAGGATATGTCTGTGGAATCGTATTCACCCTTAATGTATGTGGATAAATCTCATACACTAAAGTATCAGTCCATTTTTCTGATGGTGTGCCATTAATAAATTGCTTCATGTGTATCATAGAAAACTCTTTAAAAGTTGGTAGTGTAGACTTTTCAACTCCTATAAGATGACATGCATAAGCATAAACCCAGTCAGTCGTTGCTAGTTCATCTGGATTACATTGAAGTGTATCTCTAACCTCACTCCAATTCTCAAAGACATGTCTTACGATGTCAAAGAATTTTTTTGCTGTTTCTGATTTTTTAAAATAAGTTATAGCATTATATACGTCTGGCAGTTCATTATCGTCTATAAACCTACGATAGGTGCGTACATGCGATATATTTTGCTTGAAGTCACGTACATGTGTAGAGACAACTAAGTCTCTTTGTTTAAGTATATCCCACCAATAGTCTATTGATGCAGGAACATATAAGTCTGCTTCTAATTTGATTGTATGTTTATAAGGACTTGCTTCATAGACTTGCCAATCATTGATAAGTTTCCAATCACTGCTGGGTTCTAAGTCTCCATAAGGTAATGGAATAACTTTATGAAAGGCCTTACACTTTGTTTTGTCATCAGAGATCAAAGATACTTTTGCATCCGGCATCACTCTCATTATAGACTCTGCTAATTGTTCTGCACATTGGACATAGTTGACATCGGCTGTATTTTGTGCTATTATAACAAATCCTTTATCCATTATTCATTATCCCTACAAATAAATCTTTGTTCATAACATGAAAGTCCATATCTTTAATGAGCATATATTCTTTTCTAACTTTGCTTTTCTTCCAATGATCGAACATGATAGTAAACTCTGTATTAAAATCATATACTACACCATCACAAGGAATTTGTACATCTACATTGTTTGCATAGACTGAAGTGTTTTTACCCACGTGTACTAAGTTCCATGGTATATAATCACTTGGTACATCTGTATGACCATTAACAATTTTAAGTGCAATTGTTAGTCCATAGTCATTACGATATACTCCACCAATAAAACTATGAATGCCTGCGTAATGTTCGTAATTGTTTTGCACCATTTCTAACGTTTCAAAGATTTGTTTTGCACGTTCAGATTTTTTAAACATGATTACAGTTGCCCATAATGTTTCATATGAGTAACCCATCTTTTCTTGTGCCGCTTCCGGGTGCATAAACATGTGTGTACGGTCATGACAACAAAATGTGTCAGACAAATCAAATGTTTTTAATAGTGTATCAGAATTGACAAGATAGTCAACATCAATAAGGAGCGTTTCCTCATAAGGACTAAGTTCATATGCTTGATATCGACCTTTGTTGATCCAAGATGTTTGTTCTTTGATATTACTTAAATCAGGTTCAACTTCAACTACCTTGTCAAATACATTTCTATCATCTAATATAGTTTTGTGTGAGTCTACATCAGTGATTAGGGTTGTAGGTAAATCTAAGAATACTCTGATTCTTTTTGCAGTGTAGACGGCCATATCGGCATAATTATATTTGCTAGAATTAAAAGCAAATAAAACTACACCTCTAGTTTTTATCTTTTCCTTTCTAGTTCTTTCCATTCACTGTTCCACTCAGTCATAATTTTAGTATACGTTTTAGTAAGAGATTCTAATAGTTCTATTCTATCTACCTTCACTGGATTGTCAAACGTGTCTATAACGACAAGAGTTTTCTCAGAAAATGAGTTGAGAAATCCTATAGTTTGTGCATCGGCTCTCCACAAGCCGCCCTGTTCTGCAATAACAAGTTTGCTACTATATTTCTCTTTAAGATATGCTTTGGCAGAATTGTGACTAAATCTAGCCTTTGCATCTTTGATTAATGTTTTTGTATCCATAGTAAGTAATACTCCCACAAGTATTTATATGGATTTGAAAAGACTGAAATTAAATTATGAGCCTGCTACTGAACCTGAGATCGAAGGTGTTCCCCAAGATGCAGATAAGTGTGTAGTCTCAGGAAGTTGCACAGTACAAGTCACGGCACTACCACTAGTTGCTACTAAGTCATTAGGAATCTCGTCCCAAATAGAGTAGATTGTGATAACTGAACCAGTGTCACCATTTGATCCTTGAGCACCATTAGATTTAACAATATATCTAATGAATGAATTCAAGTAACCAGAAGGACCTGAGTCTGCTAACTGTGTAAATGCAGTTGCATTTGATGTTGTAAGTCCGAAATATCCTTTATCAGCATCAACAGTAGGTGTATTACCACCGCCACCGACTTTAGTGATGCCAGAGTATGATGTACTTGCGATAGAAATTGTACCTGAGTTAGGTGCAGACATAGTAACTGTTCCTGTGTCACTTGCTAAATCTGAGAAAAGCAAGTTGATACCAGAACCAGTTGGGTGTGAAGCAGTCAATTTGATTTGACCACCTGCGTTAAAGAAGTAACGAGCGGCATCACCTGATGCGAATGTAACTGTATGAGTGAATGTAAGACCATTCTGCCATGAAGTACCGCGTGTTGCCGTATCTGCAATCGTAGAACCTTGTGATGCGGCGTTTCTTCTATTTGTATAAATTGTTGTTAAGTTAGTAGGGACAGCAGACAAATATGTTACAGTTGAACCTGTTGTAGGTGCAGTTACTGAAGTAATAGATGAACCTTGATGTGATGCTGATGATGCAGTATTAGTAACTAGAGCATTCCATTGCCCTGTTGCTACTACAGTATCTCCACCGCTTACTTGTGATACAGCAGTTTGTCCATAACCAGCAGTTGTTCCACCTGTTGACCAAGTTGTATTTAATTTGTTAGCACCAGTTTCTACTGCGGCGCCCACTAAGTTATTAAAATCTGTTGCTTCTATTAAGCCGTTTTGTGCGTAACTCATTTTAGTTAATCCCTAATTATTTAATAGTAACGATGGCTTCTACAGTGCCAAGGTCAATTGTTGTTTTATCTTCTAATGCTCTACCGATAACGTTGAATGCAGTTGATTCTCCATTATCTGCGGCTCTTGCATACCCTTCTCCAGCACTTACGAGTCTTTGACCCTTACGTACTGTTCCTAGTGTTTTAACTCGTACACGTCCTGTCATCGCAACAGCAGGGTGAGTATCATTATCACCTGCACCATTGTTCATTAAGAACGCCATGTTATCTGAGATAACACCGAATACGTCTTCACTTAATTCATACTTAACAGCAGTGATTTCTGCACTACCGCCTAATTCTACAACAGTTCCAGGCTCGTACACATCATCAGCACTAAATCGTTCCGCTAAGTCAGCATATGTTGCTGTCAAACGTGAACCAGTTGACAATGTCCAGTTGCCTGTGATTGTTCCTGCAGTTGTGTTCGCACCAGTTGTTAATGTTGTTGCTTGAGTTTGTACTGTTAAGATATTACCATTATATGTTGGTAAATAAGATGCTACATTTGAGTTACTATATGTTCCTGCAAATGAGATCGGATCTCCGTTTGCATACATATATTTGTCAGTTCTGATACCATATAAGTTACCAGAGTTATTAATGAATATACCACCTGTGTCTAATAAAATAGCAGATGCATTTGCACCAGTGTTACCAGTTACAGTCCAAATACCTGTTAGTGTACCTGGCGTTGTTGCTGAACCAGTAGTAATTGCTGTTGTTGTAAGTGTACCGATGTTTGCTGTTGTAATACTAGCATCGGCGATAGTCGCATTTGCTGATATTGTTAAGTATCCTGCTGTAATTGCGTTTGCTGTTACTTCATTTGTTGCTGTAAAATTATTTGCTGTTGCGTTGCCTGTAATGTTGACTGATCCGAATGTTGTATTACCACCTGATGCTGTTGAAGTCAATGATAACCAGGCTAAACTATTTGATTCACCGTCTGTTGGACAGACTTTTAATGTAGTGTCAGAAGTATCGTACCAAATTTGACCTCTAAGAGGATTAGCAGGTGGAGTGCTGTCTGCAAAATTCTCAGTTACATGGACAAAGTTAGTATCTAAAGATTGGCCATATCCTGCATAGTTTCTACCAGGAAGACCTAATGAAGTACTACTCGTATTGATAGTACCGTCGGCGATGGTCGTTAAGACTGTCCCATCACTTTTTACAATTGTATATGCCATTTTCTAATTCACTCCGTTAATATTATTTATCTTAAATGGTAACTAAATTAGTTAGAGATTGTATTCTAACCGTATAATCTATTTGTATCTGCCTATTCAAGGACTTTTGAACAGGATGAAAGATTACATGAGTTAAAAGTCTTGTAATTACGTTCCCGTTTGCATCAGTTCCATAGTTTGCTAATAAGCCTAACTCATCAAAAATGAAGTTAGAATCAGTTTGCGTACTATTATCAAATGCGGCTTGTCCTGCTGGTTCTCCATAATCTAGTAAACACTGTACTAAGATATCTGTGTACACACGACCTGTTGTGTGAAACACTGTCATTTTATTTCTTGTTGGGTCTAAGTTAAAAACACTTGTATCATCTACGATTTTTGCATATGTTTGGTTATATAATGCCGCATTCTGACCCGCAGTATTAGGTGGTAGATATGTAATAACGCCTGTTTCGTCAACAGAGGCTCCACCATTACCGAATGCCATTTGATATATTTCTCCGTATCCTCTGCTAGACAATGTATCAGCAATTGCTTCTGACATGTTCTCGTAGTTGATTGCGTTCTTTGCTTCTTGTAAAACTTCGCCGGTGTTATAGTCTCTGATTGTCAGGAACCCTTCCATTTTTAGAATTTGTTGATCACCTGACATTAACTATCTCCCCGCACTTGCACTAACACTTCTTCGGTGTTAGGATCAGTGATTTTAAGGCTAGAAGAAAAGTAAATTCCACTATTTTCATTAGGTTTTACTTCTTTCGGCTCTTGGTTCTCTGATTTATTATCGTTCATCTCTTTATTTATCATTTACGTTATATCCGTATGTAGAAATTGTGCAGGAGCAGTTTCTGATATTGATAATGGATCTCCTTCTACTGTATTAAAGTTATAAGAGTTCCAACTTTGATCAATATATAAGTCAGGTAAGCGGTTATTGCTCAAAAGACTAAACACTTCTGTATACTTAGCAGTGTAATCTTGTACTGCTGTACCATTTGCTCCTCGTTGCAAGCCAGTTACTGAATTAGTATCAAAGTCTACACTAGTAAACTTGATCTGTTCTCCATTAACGTATAACACATTACCTTCTAATGATGTAATTGTCAGTGAATCTCCTGCAGAAATATATGTACCGTCTGTAATTTTTAAGATAGGTGCAAGTTCTTCAACAACAACATCATATGTATCAACGTCTAATGTGTTTCCAGTAGTATTATTTAGAACAGTTACGCCACTCAAAATGTTTTTATCTGAGTTTAGTCCAATTGAATAAATGTTGTCGATCGGAGTAGGTGCAGTCCTTTCTTCTACTAAGTTATCAGTTACTCTAGTTACATCACCTAAGTAAATTACTTGTGATAGAGGGAAGATAGGTTGTGCTAGCCACGTTCTACTTTGTGTGTTTGCTCTATAAACTGATTGTTCACCTTCAGAGTTGACTGTATTTAAATAGATTTCTTCATCAGGTGTTGAGTGAGGTATCATATTAGTTATAACTACAACATCACCAGGAGCAATGTCTGTTAAGAGACTTACTTCATTGTCTTCATCTAATCTTAATTTGTCTGTTGGTAAACGATAACCGTTAACAGTAACCCAAAGTCTTTCGATATTTGTTTGTTCCCATTGTGTTACATTCATAACACCCGTGTCGTTAGTTAAAGACACTTCATTTAGTGCATTTCTAGTTAATCCAATAGTAAACTCAGTATTACTTAAAACTTGTTTAATATAATAAGTTGTGCCTTGTGTCAATCCACCTAATACTGAAGACCCTGATACTTGTCCTTGTTGAGTAAAGATAACTTCATTGTTGACAACAAGTTGACTTGTATCTTGGCATGTAATTCTATTTGTAGTTGCTGTAGCAGTTGCTTGTGTAGTAACTAAGAAGAATGTTCCTTGCTTCCAAACATAACCACCTGATGTATATGTAGATACGCCAGTCACTGGATAGTTAACTGCATCTAATGCTGGATCATATGCTTGTGTATAAATTTCAAATCTATATTGATCAAATACTCTTACATAGTATGAGTTACCATTTAACTCAACAGCACCATAGACTCCGTCTATTTTTACTAATTGATTAGTTGCTAATGAGTGAGGAATACCTGTTGTAATTCTTGTAGTTGGGTTGCCTCCTACTGTAGTAACCATTAGTCCAGTTGCTGTAGATAATACAACTTGTGCACCTGTTTGATCTTTAATAGTTGCTTTAGTTGGGCTAACTATACTTTCTACAAAGTACACTTGTCCTTGTTCAAGTCCACCAAAATCAATTCCTTGAAAGTAAATATGTTGATCGACAATAAAACCTGTAGTTGAATCAAACGTAATTTCATTTGATGTCGCAGTTGTTGCAGTTGCTTGAACGACTGCAAGAGGATCTTCTTGTCCAGTTTCGATGTTTGTAATATTTGCAACTGTAATAGCATTTGAACTACCTACCATTGATCCTGTATCAGTTGTTACAGTAACAGGTGTACCACCTACTTGTAATGAGATAGTAAATGTAGTTGCATCAATAATTTCTAGGATATAATATGTTACACCTGCTGTGATTCCACCTATAGTTGGATTAGAGAATACAATTGGTTCATCTACTGATAGAACTGATGTGTCAGCACAAGTTAAGTAATCTAATAATTCATCATATAAAACAACTGTTGGTGTATCTTGGTCATATGTTTCTACGTTTGGAGTATCTTCATCAAACGTTCCTTCTAAATGGGTAGTTGCTGTAACTGTAACAGTTGTAAACGAACTACCCGATGTACCTGAGATACCGTATTGTGTTGTTAAGTATTGTCTTTCAGTATTATTATATGTTAAGACAGAAACTTTTGCTCCAAGTGCGGGAGGTGCATTAAACAGTACTGTGTTTGATCCGTCATTAATAGTATATGCTGAATTTGTTTGTCGTAACCCGTCAACTTCAACAATTGCGTTGTATGGATTATCCATACCGTTAAAGTTACTCATTGGGAACGATGCTTGTGATCCGTCACCGACATATTCTTGTATTTCTGGTACAGAGTATCCATACTGTGAAGGATCTCCTGAGTCTCCAAAGATAGAATAGACAAGATAATCGTCGGCATTGTTATATCCGGTTGTACTTGCTAATACAAGTTTTGCTTGTATGCCGTTTGGTTGTATACCAATTGCAAAATCATTTGTTACATATGATGAGATACCTGCTGAGTCACTTAAAGTAATAGTGGTGCCACCTTCAGTTTCTGAAATTGTAAATTCATTGTTGTCTATGATAGCATTAATATAATATACAGTGTTTGGTGTAATATCTGATCCAAACATATCTGCCGCAAATTGTATTCTGTTTCCTACAGCCAATCCAGCAGTTGTTCCTGTTGTGATCGCATTATTAGATGCTCTAGTTCTGCTTACAGAGTTTGTTTTTCCAAATACTAATCTAGTACCATTGTGATATAACAGAGGATCAGTCCATACTGTGCCAGTTCCTGTTTGAATGTTGACAAGCATCGATCCAGTTGCGTCTGATAATGATTTGATTGGACCTGCTAATCCTGTACTTGAATCATAACTTTCTGATATTGTTATAGAATTTGTTGCTGTAGAAATAGATTTAACAAAGTAAGGTGTATCTTCTGCTACTCCACCAAACACTACTCCTTGGAACGATATTGATTCGTTTACTGTAAAGTCAGTAACACTTACACAAACAATTGTGTCTCCTGCGGCAATCGTTTCAATTGCTTCTACTTCAATTGAACTTGAACCTTGTCTGATTGCTCCGGATCCTTGGAAGAACGATGCACTGTAATTACAATTTAAATAAATGTCATCAAATCCTGTTGATGCAGTTTCTCTAATAGGATCAGTATCAGTATTACCTTTAACTAATTGATTACCATTACCTACTTCGTAAACATCTATACGCAATGATTGCTTGGGTGCAAATACAAGTGGGTTATTTAAAGTAATAACTTTTGTTACCCAATTGATAGTATATTCACTTGTTGCTAATCCAGTTCCTAAGCCTGTTGTTGCATCGATAATTTGTAATGACATGTCTATTGGATACTGAACGAATTGATCAAAACTATAATCAACTTGGAACTCAGATGAAGGTGCGACAACTCTACTTACAACATTAAATCCTGTATGAGAATATTCGGTTACGTCCCAAACAGTTCCAGGACGTGTAACTACTGTTAAGTTTATATTGTCTTTGATTAGACCCGGTACTAATTCTTCTGGTCCGTAACCAGAAGTAAAGTCTTCGCCCTTAACATCATAGACTGGTGCTTCTACTGTAAATACACCTGTTGCTGTCCATGTAACGCCTGAATCTGTAGACTCTAAAATAGTATTGTTGTCACCAACAACTATAAATGTATCTGTTTCAGATGCATATGTCACACCGTTTAAGTCTTGTGTTGTACCTGATGTTTGTGTTGTCCAACGTAGTCCATTAGGCGAAGTTTGTATTCTACCGTTATCTCCTACTGTCATCCAAATGCTGTCAGCATAAATGACATCACGTAAATTATCTGAGTCTGCATCATACAAATACATTCTTGCTTGTAATGGAATAGTATCATCTACTAATGTTACTTGTGATGTTAATCCTGAGTCAGTAAATACTTCTACCTGCGTAGAACTTACAATGTTTATATAATAAGTTGTATCTACAAGCAGTCCACCGAAAGAATCAGTAACTCTAATAGGATCTGCATTTACAAATCCATCTGTGCTAGTAACGTTAAGTTCGTTAGAAGATTCATTTACAGATACAATTCCTACTTCATTAATACCTGTCCAGTCACCGCCGTTGCTTGTTTGATATTTGACATCGTTTTCACCTACTGCAATTGCAATCGTGCCGTTACTTACTACTCCATACAATCCGTTTGGTGTAAGTTGAGGGCCATCTTGCCAATACTCGCCAGTAGGTTCGTATGAGTATGCAATTATGTTTGTGTCAATTAATTCTGTTATGCCTGTTGAGTAATCATATTTCTTACCTTTACCAACTGCAATGAATCCACCAAAGCCTGTAGTGTCAACAGAATTGACTCCGTATAAAGTTACTGCTAATGGTGTGTCATATGTTTTTCTTTCTGTCCATACGTATGTATCAGGAGAGTTGACAATACCTGCTCCAACACTTACATAATAATTGTTTCTGTATGCTGTACTTTGTAATGTGATTGCCGCAATCGACAATGCTGTTGATGAGTATGGATTTGTATCATATGGTAACGCACCATACGGTGTAAACCATCCGTTTGTTGTCCATGTAACTCCATCGTTTGATCTGTAAATTGGCGTTGCTGTGTTTGTAGTTGTCATTACATACAAACCGCCGCCGTATACTATATCAGTTGCATCGACACCAACGTTTGAAATTTGTTTTGTTGACCAACTTTGTCCTTCGATAGATGCAATCACACCTGTGTATTTGTCAAAGTTAGCAGATGCTATATAATTTATACCGTTCCATAATACACCAGTAATTGAAACACCTGTTGGATAGAACGGCTCATCTTTTAATACAGTATCAATAGTAAATTGATCTTCTGGTGCAAAAGCATTACCCAAATAAACTGCATTTGGATATGTCGTGCCCGTAAACAATTGATTTAAATCAATACCTGGCATATTAATATCGGGCTGATAGTAACCCTCGACTCTATCAAGTGCGTTTAATACTCTATCGTCTGATCTTAACTCTTCCCACTTACCAATAATAAACTCAGAGTCATTATTAGAAACGACACAACGATATACTCTGCCTAAGTATTTGATAATAGACTGATTAAAGTAGAACGGTTCTGGTAAGAATGCATATCCACCTGCTTTAGATAAAGTAAGACCGGTAAGTGAAACAGTAGTAATAACATTTACAACACTGCCGCCTGGGTTTGTTGAAATCGTAATTTCGTTTGTACCTGTGTCAATTGTTTTAACGTAGTAAGACGTTGACACGACTGCATCAATTGAGTTATTTGGTATTGTTCCTGCAAATATAACTTCGTCATTTAATGAGAAACCAGTTACATCTGACAATGTAATTGAATCTGTTCCTGACGTACAACCTGTAACGTCATTTGTTGTAAAGCCATCAAAAGCAAATCCTATGCCACTGACTGGTACAGTCATTCTTGCATCTGAATATACTTCTAATTGATTCTGACTTATAACTTTTAAGTAATAATCTGTTGTAAGATCATTGGGCTCACCTGATACTATCAAACTAGTAATTGCGCCGGATGCATCGACTTCATCAACTTGTAATGTAGCATCATTAAGAGGAGATGTTCCTCCTAATTCAGTACCTGAAATAGTAATGATATTATCGATTGCATAACCTGCTCCTGCAGTAGATAGAATTACTCTATACCCACCTAATTTATATCCTATATCTAAGATAGCATCTGTAGTTGGTGACTGAGATAATCCAAATGCAGTGTTCGTATCTGCAACTGTAACGTCTTGTGTTCCACCTGATGTTGTTGATAATCTAATCCAAGGGTTACCAGTACCGATCATTGGACCGTTAGCAGTTTGTAATACAAATGTACTTCCACCTACAAGTTCTGAGATTGTAAATTGTGTTGAACTGTCAATTGACTTGACATAATATTCATCACCTACTACAATGTTTCCTAAGCCGACGCCAGTAAACGTAATTGGCATATTTACCCAAAGTGATGAAGTGTCTGCACACGTAATTCTATTTGTACTTGATGACGTAGTTGTACAGTCTACATTTATATATGTACTCTCATCTCCGTCTACAGAGAAATCAAATATATAATAAGTTACACCAGTAGAAAGTCCTGATCCACCGGGCACTGAGTTAAAAACAATCGGCATGCCAGGATAAAAGTTAAATGTTCCTCTATCTTGGTCACTTAATGCAATTCTATTATCTGTTCCTTCTGCATTATCTCCAGCAATTGTTGCATAACATGTTCTGTCGAGTGTATTTGTTAATACACCAGATGTAATATCCGTGTAGTATGCAGATGTATTGTACATTGTAAACTTCTGTCCGTTAACTTGTCCTGGTGACACGGGCAGTGATACGTGCATCAACATTGAACCGGATGCTGTAGTTAAATCTACAGTATCTTTTTGATTAGTTAATAATGCTGAGCCAGTTATTACTGTAGATAGTGTCAATGGTGACACGTTTACACTAACACCTATTTTTAATTCAGTTGCTGATACAATTTCATTGACATAATATACTGTACCTGATGTGATGCCTCCATAACTTGTAAGTTTGTTCCCACTTGCGTCAAGCATAGTGTTGAATATAACTGGATCATTGACTGAGAATCCTGTCGTATTTGCAACAGTTATAATGTCTGTTGAAGCAGTTGTAGCACTCACTGTAGTTGTCAGAGGTGTCTCTGTGGTGCCTATTGTAAATGTTTGTTCATCTACTATAGTTGTTACATAGTAAACATCATTTTCTGCTATGCCACCAAATACGTTTCCAGTAAAGAATAATGGAATACCAATATAGAATCCATCAGTTCCACCTGTGCCTATAACACTATGTGGAGCAGTAATTTTGTTTGTTTCTGTTTCTGTTGCGGTTGCTGTTACTAAGCCAGGATAGTTAAGAGTAATGACTGCTGTGTCTGTAACTTCTCCTGCATATGCAAACATACCTGCACTTGATGCAGTAGCATCTGGTAATGTCTTAACTACTCCGCCGGCTGTTTCACTAATTGTAAAGTCGGTTACGTTAACAACAGAATGTACATAATAAACTTGTTCATCAACAATGCCACCTATTACTGCGCCAGTAAATTTAATTGGCATGCCTACATAAAAACCAATTGTTGAACCTGATGCGTTTAATTCACCGTTGTTTTCATCATAAGGATCTAATCTAATAAGATTGCCTGTTGTTTCTGTTAGTTCTACTATACGTTTAAATTCTGTATAATAAATGTCATGGTCGTTAGTAACATTTGCAATTTCAAATATTGCACCTTGTGCCGATGCTGAAATGTCTGTTATGGGTGGTTGCGTTGCCTGTAGTGTTATAGATGAACTTGCAACGTTTTCACTATTAAAGTAACTACCTGCAAAAAATGCACCATAGAAAGAATCTGCTACCCAATCTAAGATTTGACTTGTGTAAGTAGTTCTGTCAAAACGAACAGCAATGTTGTTTTCTCTTGTAGGACTTGAACTTGTAATCGCAGATGCTTTTGCACCTATATTAAGAGCAAAGTCTCCGTTAGTTGTTCCTGCACTTAGTTGCACTCTATTTGTTTCATTGACTGCATCATTATAACTAGTGTATAAACCTACAACAGTTGTTGGATTCGTTTCTAATACATTAATGTAGTACCATTGACCGTCGACTAATCTAGTTACAGTTGCGCCAGACGTGCTATCATCTTTATATTGTATTAAGTTACCAGTTTGCAAACTTGGTGCAAACAATTTAATTGTGTGCAATGTAGAATTAATATCATCATTAGTAAAGAACAGTTGTTCTGCTGGGGCCACTCTGATTTCTGGTAATACAGCATACCCTTCTCCGGGATTTATTACGTTCACACTGATCACACTATCGACACTCATTACTGCTTCAAGTTGTGCTTCAACTTTTGGTGCCGGATATTTTTCTAAATCAATGTATGCTGTTATCTTGGGCGGTTCTATATAATTTTTTCCACCATCAAGTATTACCACTGCAGGTAAATCAATAATAATTTTTGCACCCGGTAAATGAGTTACCGGAGTAGTTCCTTGTAAGCCTCTTTGTAATCCACCTAGTGTATTTAAAGCACGATCAACAAAAGAGTAACTAATAAGTTCTTCATCTATTTGTATTGTACCGTTAATTGGGAAGCCTTGTGCATTATCTACCATGATCAAAACTGAACCTATAGTCATGTATTCGTTTAGTTCAGTTATTTCATAATTACTTTCGCCAACTAAAGATAACCCATAGTTGTTATACCAATTTCTATATTGTTCTTTTTGCCATATAGCATCAGTTGGTAAGAATTCGTTTGTACCGTCGACATTTGAATATACTAACTGCGGAGAGATATAAGATTGAGTTGTCTCATTCCATTCAGCAGGTAAATCAAAGTCTGTAACGTTCCCGTCATACGTGTCTATTCCTGTATACTTAAACAAGAAGTCTTTAATAACTACATGATAAGGTTTTGCTTCATTAATATATCCAGACAAGAACTCTTGGTTATCTTGTTGATAGTTCTGAATTGGTTTTAATTCTCTAATGACATGAGACACATCTACTAGTGATGTTTTGTTTAACCAAGGTAAATAGTTTTGTGATTCATCTGTCTCACTTTGAATATATTCAAATAAAATAATCAAAGATTTGTTTCTAAATTCAACTAGTTCATCAATGTAAATTTGCTCATTCAATGCACGAATAATCCAACGTGTTTCTTCACTCGGATATTCATCAAATTCTGTTGTGTCAAAGAAGTTATCTCCAAAGCCTGTTTTGCCTGCGGCATAGTCCCAAAGATATGTATTAAATTGTATTGTACCATTTTCTAAACCGATACGTGTCCAAACACTGTTACCGTCATAACGATACATTTCCCATTTGCCATCACCATTTGCTTCTACTGTAGCAATCGTATTCGGTTCTACATTAAGTTTAGCAAGGTCTGCATAAATTTCTACAGAGACAGTTGACTTAGTATTGTTATTGTATTGTCCTACTGGATTAGTTGTTGGTGTCCACCAGTTAACATACTGCCAATAATCTGCTGTGTCATAGAATTCTCCACTAGCAAACAAATACGTTGCATCTTGTCTTGTTTCTGAAGTTGGGTATTGAGCAAGAATTTGATTTGCATATTCTAAATAGTTTTTCAATCCCAAGAATCTACTAAAGAAGAAACTTTGTCGTGGTCTTGCTAAAACACCTGACTGTACTGCTTTTGGAAGATACGGATTAGGCACGACTTCTCCAACTTCATCTACTCCTGATAATGAATCTAGTAAACGATCATAAAGACCTTCTGGTCTATTAGTTGAAGTTTGTGGTCCGAACTTAGGTAGTCCAGGTAAGAAGTCATCTGGCTGACCATCTTTAATTAAATTAAACTCTTGGTGAGAAGGATCATCATTGTTACCTTCAGCATATCCTATATGGAATACACTATCAGTTGTGTTTATATAAGGTTGTGTATTATATAAAGCAAATGTATTTTGTAATAAAGGCGCAAAATATGCAATACCTGAAGTAGTAGGATTAGCAATGTATCTTTCTAATGTAGTATCACTTAATGTTTTGTCTATAGATGTTTCTACAACATTTGTATTACGTACCCAAAAATAGTAACAGGGTTGAACTGTATTAGTTGCAGTAATATCTGTTTCGACACTATACTTTGTAGTTGATTTTACTCTGCCGGGTCCAGTATACTGTGCAGGTGGCCTTGATGATTTTACCCAAGTGTAACATGCAACTTGAGATCCTGGGAACACTCTGCCCCAAAATCTAGCATTATATGCTACATCGTTTTGATGATAATTCATCCATCTTACTTTCGATGTATTAAACCAAATATGTCCTGCTTGATTTGCACCCCAAGTTAATCCTGAGTTCAATTCGCCAATAGCACTGTTGTATGTTGCTGGATCAACATTATTAACATAGTCGATATTTTCTCTAACTGCACCTAGTAATTTACTTTGCATTGGATCCATATAATCTAAATTGATTAATGTATCATTTGTTTCTGCACTGTAAACTTGTGAGTTTTGTATTCTATTGATATCTACTATAGGATCAGATTGTCTATAAATTTCCCAGTCTTTAGCAGTACCTGAATTTTGGAACAATGTAATTTGTCCTTCTAAATCACCGACACTTAAGTTTGGTGTACCAACAATAACTTGATTGTTCGTAAAGTCTAACGCAGTTCCATACTCTGGTTCAAAGCCATAGTTTTGTTCTTGGCTGTTTATGCTTTGTGCATATGTAAACTTACCTGGATCTATAATTGATCCATTGTAGTTTGCAAGATAATCATACATGTAAACTGCACCTGCATTGTCCCATGTATCTAACCAACGTGTTGCATTGTTATCAAAAATTGTATCGTTATCTAAGTTTTCATCATCAGTAAAATCAAATGTAGTTGCTAAGTATCTAGTTGATACAGGAGCAGAAATTACTACTGAACCATGTTCATTAAATTTAATTGTATTACCAAATAATGTTCTACTGCCATTATGAGGCGCATGAATAAGTTGTGTCTGTTGATATATTTCTAACCCTAATTCAGCAAATGCATCTGTGTTTGGTGCTTGTAGTATTAATTTTTCATTGACAAGGGCTAAACTTTGATCTATAATAGAGATAATTAATTTACCATCATCAGTTGCACTTGATGTTATATTTGTAATACCGTATTGATTAATTAAACTAGATGCTGTACTTGCATTAGCACCTGAAGGCAACTCTACTAGATAACCATTGATTAGTAATTTAGTATCTGTAGTTAAATTAGTTACACCTGTACCTATTACTGTGCCGTATTTGCCACCACCGTTTGTATATCTATAAACTGTTCCGTCTGTTTGTTTTGCTCCGAGAATTCTTATTTCTCCCGGGGCACCAATTAATAATTCATTGCCATATTTACCCATGTCAGACGCATAGCCCATAAAGATACCTACTCTATCATCTGCTTCAGGAACCATTGTTTGTACCCACTGAATTCTACGAGTACTAATTTCGATTATGTCCCCTGCTCTGATTTCACCGAAGTATCTAAGGTCTGATGTTCCTCCACCAACTGCATAGTTGTTGTCATCAACAATTGTTCCGTTAACCGAAACTAGTAAAGGCTCTTGTTGTGGGTAAATATCAAAGTTAACAGTAGGTTCATCTGTGAGTGTTATTACTGTACTAGTTGATCTACTCTCTTTAAGTGAGAATGTTTGTGCACCAACGTACTGCATGTAGTAAACTTGATTAGGTGTAATGCCGCTGACACCATATGATCCGCCTTCGTTAAACACGACAGGTGTATTTGTATATGTTGCATCTATAGCAGTACCTGTAAATGTAATTACGTTTGATGCCACCGCAGTTGCACTTCTACTTGTGAATAGTGTAGTCCATGCTAATGGATACTGTTGCGGTTGATTAGGTATCGCAGTATATTGTGATTCTATGTTTTGTACTAAACGTGAAAACGAATAGTTTGTTCCCCAATTTGTTTTTGTTGTCGGAGATTTTTTATTAGGCGCGCCAATCGATATACAATCTGCTTCGTCATCACAACTTACAGAGAAACCAAAGTTATCTCCTGCAGTTGCATTGACTGGAGCGACAGTGCCATCGATATCACTTATCGCCTCATATGAAATTTGTGTTGCTGTACCAGTACCTGTTCCTACACCAGTTGAATTAAAAAGTATTCCTACTTTATTTTCTACAGCACCTAATGCTGTAAAGTCTGTTGTACCGACACTAGTAATCTTGTATGTTTCACCTATAGTAAAGTATCCGGCAGTCAAAGGTATATGTTGTCTTCCATATACTTGTACTGAGTTGTTACTAGGATTACCTGCAAAGATAAAGTTTTCATCATCACTAATTGCGAGACTTGTACCTGAACTAAATGATGATGTAAATGTTTGTAATGGTAAAATGTCATCTGTTAATATAGAATCATTTAAAGTATAAATTCTAAGTGTTGAAGTAGTCAACGATGTTTCAGGTTCACTGATTACAAATAAATTACTAGAGTATGCAATTGCTTTACCGAATGATGTTCCACCAGTTAAAAGACTACCTGTATCTTCATCGAAATTCTTAGTAACAGGATTTAAACCATAACGATAAACTTTACCTGCGGCTGAATCGCCGATCAAGTAACCCATTCTAGGTGTGTATGCTACAGCACTACCGAATGTTTGTCCGTCAGCACGATTTAAATTGTTTGTTAAACTATAGTTAATTGACTTCTGATAGACTCCCCAGTTACCGTCACTTGCTTCATCTACCCAAACAGTATTTTTTGTAAATTCTGATTCAAGTAAATCTAAATCTGCAATGTCCCCTGGTTTCCCTACACGTTGTTCAACAAATGTTAATCCTAATCCAGACGAATTAATTGGGAATGTTGTTGCATCATCTAAGTTTGATGTTAAATTAATTATAATTTGATTGTTATTAGGAACTTTAGTTACAATATAATACCCATTAACGTTTGGTGCTACTCCTATAAATGCTACTGGATCTAATATTGACAAACCATGAGGTTGTCTAAATGTAATTGTAGTTGTATTGTCGTTATTTGGTTGTGTCTGTGAAACTTGTCCAATTGGTTTAACTGAATAAACTCTCCATTGTTCTTTAAAGTTAGCAATCCACATGTAATCTCTTACATAAAACTGATTAAGAGGAATACGTTTACCGTTAATATTAGTTGCTCTATTCGTTAATGATCTGAAATCATAGGCTGCCATTTTAACATCGGTGTAGTTTACGAAACCTGCAGTAGGGTAAAGACTCAATGGATCTTCATATTGTAATGTAGATAAGATATTAGGACCGTCTATCGGTCTTGCATAGTTAAATAAATTATGTACTGATACTTCTTGCTGAGAGCCTACTGTAGGTGTCCCTTCAGTCAAAGATACAATCCCAGGATTACCTGTTAGTTTTGCTTGATCTAAATTAAATTCAACAAAGTTATTGTTTAGTGTTCCACCAAACTCTCCTGAAAGGATAGCCCAGTTTTCATAAACGTCATAATCAATTCCACCTGTCGGTAGTTGAGTTCCTTTAAATGCAGATACTGCATTCATTGTACCTTTAGTTTCGATTAAGTTTTTGTAAACGTTTACCTGTGTAATGTCTGACAAATTTACACTTGCTAAATAATCTCTAGGTCTAAAGCCTATTAGAGAAAATGATAATTGATCTGCATCATTTTCTAAGTTTGCTTTTGTACTATTATAATACAATGTACTTTCATAAGAACGTGTTGCAGAGTTAGGTAGCAAACCTTTTTGTATATCGTTATAATCTGTTTCTACCCAATCAAGTTCTACAAATGTAGCACTAGGTTCTATTGTTTTACTTGCAACAAAATATTTGTTTTTGTATTTGACAATTTCGCCTTTTGCATATTTAAATGCAACTTGCCATTCTTTAATATTATCTTGGTTAAGAATAAATCCAGATGCATTAACTGTTCCGTTCCATTCAGCAGTTTTAGTGCCTCGGAGATAAATTCTATTTTGTCTTAAGCCTGTAATTAAGTTATAAATGACATCATTAAAAACTGTATTATTATCAAACACAATACCATGTTCGATACTGCCCAGATTGAATTGACCATATCCCATAGTATCACCAACGTTCAATGTTTTTACTTGGAACTTAGTGTCTAATCTTTCTATTGCTAAATCTTTAGTAGCAATAGGATATAAGTTTTGATTTAATAAAAAGTTATCTTGCTCTACTGTTAATGGTTGAACAATATCACTATCTTTTTCAACTTTTAAATTTTGTGCTGATGGGTTAACTGTTATTAATGAACCGTTTTCCCAGTTAAACTGAGTCCAATAGAGATACTCACGGATCATTGTAGTCCAATTTATCTCTGCACCATTCTCAATTAAATCAAACTTCATGCCTTTGCGTGTTAGCCATGAACCATAACTTGCTAAAAATTGTGAAAGGGCTTGATATGTAAAAAATTGTGTACCGTATGGGATAATTTTTTCATCTGTTGCAGACTGTGTGTAATTATTTGCGATTTCGACTACATAGTCATCTACTTCAACTTTACTTTTGCTTCCATTATTAATAGGAGTATCAATTGTAAAGTATGCTTGGTTTTGTGAATTACCAAATACTTTCCAGCCGTTTTCTACAATCTGAATTATAACACTTGAAAACTTAATTTGATCATTAGGTTGATTATCATGCAACAATACAGAATAACTTTCATCTGGTATTAACAATGACGAGTTATCTGAGTTAGGTGTTGCTTTTTCGACAAAGAATTTTAATAACGTCTTGTCACTAAATCCAGCAAGTCTATAAATTAAACGAACATCTAAGTTGTCTAATGTAGTTGTGATATCTACAGTTGCATCAACACCCTGTTGTTTTTCATAATCAACAATCCAGTTTATGTAACTTGTTTTTGCAGTGCCATTACCATATATCTCAATATTACTAATGTTTAAATGACTTCGATCATTTACTAGATATTGATTAAATTCAGTGTTAAACTTATAAGTGTCTAAGTCTGCACCCAAGTTAAAGAACTGAGCAGGTTTAGTTAACGCAAATATTCGCATTAAGTCAAATGGATAAGATGAACTTCTTCTGTATGAGAATTCTGCCGGAGCGTCATCTCCTACTTTCCAATCACGTTGTAGTATATTAGAATCATATGCACCTATTATTGAATCAAAAGGAGAACGTAAGTCTCCATGTTCGTCTACTGGAATAATTTTACTTAAGCCAGGACGTTTTAATTCATCAACAGTAACACTTGTCGTTCCACCTGTATTATAAATAATACCTGCTTCAATATCTCCCCACATAACACCGTTTTCACTTGTGTATGGGGCAGGACCATAACGACTAGTCCACCAAGTTGGTATCTCAGTAAACCCTAACATTTCCCAAGGTGCTATATTTGGTTGAGATGTTCCATAGAAGTATTCATATACTCCTCTCCAATAACCTTGATCAATTGGTTTGTTATCTAGTTTATTTCCTGATTGAAAATAGTTCCAACTAAACTGATTGCCTTTTGTATATCCTGTTTGCGTCTTGTAATCAATTCTGTTTTGTCCAGCCCAGTTTAAAAATTGTGAACTATAAATTTTTAAATAGTCTTCTGTTGTATATGTTGACTCTCTGAAGAATCCAGGTAACACTTCATAACGTTCAATAGGAACAAGTGTACTTAATTTAATATTGTTATAGATTCTAGTTTCAAATTCTAATAATGCTTGATCTCTAAAATCAGTAAGTCCTGTCTCTGGTGTATAATCTAATGTATACAAAGATGTATACGATCCATCATGTCCTCTCAACATATATGTTGGCGTTTGATAGTTTGGATCTAATACGATTTCAGGTTTCCATTTAGGATACATGCCTAACTTAGTTGGGGTATTAGGTACAAAGTTACCATATGTTTGATTGTATTCTTTAATAGTAACAACATCGCCTGCTTCTAAATCTTTAGTTACTGTCAACGAAGGTGATGTTGTTGATACAACATAGTCTACGTCTCTGATTAACTGAGATGTCTGTGTTACGCCTGATGTTGTTCTTGTTAGATAAACAAGCACACCATTATAATTTGCTTTAGTAAAATCATACGTTTGGGCTAGAGGGTAAATAGACTCTTGCAATGCGTTTGCAAACGTATATGTATTTGTTTTGTAAGGTGCTTGTGATGGCAACATATCTGACCAGAAGAAAGAATCTTCTTCAGACTTTGCTGATACTATTTGTTCTAGTGCTGTATCTAAAATATAACTAGGTTCAAATCTTCGTTCCCATTCAATATCATTTACAGTTTTTACAATTTGTTGCTTGTATTGAATGTATTGATTAGAATTGTATTGTAGTGCATTGAATAAATTATGCTCTGACTTACGTAAGAACACACTAGGCAATACTAATGATGCAGAGTTTTGAATAATCTTTGTGCCGTAAGGAACTAAGTTACCTAAGTCTCTTAAATTGTTTGATCCAAAAATTGTACCTTCTGAGTTTGGATTGTTAATAAAGATGTCTTGGTATTGTGATCTAATGTCACCAATGTCTGCAATTTCTAAATCTGTATTAAAAGGGTTGTTGCTTAAATTAATAGGTATACTATAATAAGCAGAATTAGATGTCTGATTACTTAGTATTAAAATTTGCACCGGCGTATCTACTGTTGGAGCAGTATTTAATGTAATCTTTGTTGTGTTGTCAGTTTCTGTAATTGTATATGTAGATTCTAATTGATATACATTGTTCACATATACTTGCACACGTGGCCATGAATCATCTGCTTCAGGTATTACAGCAACATCACACGTGAACGAGGCTACGGACCCTTTGCTATATTCTAATTCAAATACTTGGTACTGAACTGAGGGGGCAAGTGCTGTTTGCCAGCCCAACTCACGTGTTTTGTCGATACGTGTAGAATAATTATACACATAACCTGTATTGACTTTCTCAGTTACTGGTGTTGACCCAGTAACATATGAAAATGAGTCAACATTAAGAGAGCAATCAAAACTAATATCACCTACATTGTCTACTGCTGAGTAACGTAGTGGGAAACCAAGTATAGCATCATTGATGCCAGTGCCTCTACCATAAGAAAATAGTTTGTTACCTAAAAATGATGTACCTTGATAAATTGTTGCATCACCAAATGATACTCCATCTTTGTCAAAGATATCGAACTGTGGTGCCTGATTAACTACAAGTTTTTGTTGTGCTTCTTCCCACGTTACACCATCAAACCAAAAAGTAGAACCTTGATAATTGTATCCTCTAAGTGCTACTGTTTGATCATCTGGTAAACACAGTGAATCTTCTGCTTCAGTTAAAGTTATGATTGGAGTAGATCCAAATGTAATTGTTGAAAAGCCAACAACATAAATTTTGTTTCTAACTTCTAAATTTGTATCTGCTGTAAAGACAACTCTTGCGCCGGAGAACAATTCATAATTGTTTACAGTTATATCACTTCCTACAATTGATACATTTGTTTGACCAACTACTGTTGAGTTAGCAAACCCAACTGTTAAAATAGTATTAGTTCCAACTACTTCAATATTTGTAATTTGTGTATTGTTGGGTAATGTAGAGTTAGAGTCTGTTATATACATATTAACATCAAATGACGTATAAATGTCTGCTGTTGGAATAGTAATTGTCGTACTTGTTCCTGTTACACCTGCGATTGTAGCAGTGTAACTTGTATATGTTTCTATGTCAGGATAGTATTGTTGCTTGTTTGCAACTTGGTCAAATGCATTCGTTGTTCTTGTGTCTATAAAATCTATAGGCGCTTTTGCAATTGTTCCTGCATCAAATAGTTTTAAGTTTGGATAGAACTCAATGATTGGACGTTTTGCTTTTGCAGACCCTGTTGCATAAGTTGTAACGATTGACGGGTCATCATTATATTTAGCCGTTGCATTAATAACATCGATGTGAAACCATCTATTAGATCGTGACCATGCATTTTTATTAATAGAATTTCTACCGATCGTAATATAATCTTGGTCGATAGGAATAAACAACTCTGTATCAAAGTTACCAATTGAATACGGTAACGAATCATAAGGAATATAGTTTGTTCCTGTAAAATCTTCAGGTACTGCTAAGTCTGTTGTAGGAATCAAGTTAATAGATTCACCTACTCCTTGCACATAATACTCACCTGACAAATATTTTGAAGGAATAACATCTCCATTGAATTGTACTTTTAATCCGTTTGTAAATACTACTCCATTTGTTGATGTAAATGTTTTTTGACCTAAGATATCTTCGTCAACATCTAAAGTGTTTGTTAAATTACTTTCAATTAATTTAATAACACCCACTTTATTTGCATTTGTGCCGTCTTGGTAGTATAATGTATCTAATAATGCTGAGAGATAAGGTACTTTTGTAATCTCACCTGCTAATGATCTATAAAAGTCTAAGCCGATGTATTCTGTACCAAATTGAGCAGTAATCTTTTCTTCGGTTGGTATTACACCAGCGGGAATCAAACGAATTGTTGGGTCTGATGAATCTCCTACATATGTAATTGTATAAAAGTTTTCATTAACATTTGTGTAAAAGCCTTCTTCCCACAAACCTTCATTGATGTTTGCTACCATTGAACCTGTATCAGCAACTAATGATAATGTCGGACCATTCAATGTTAATGAAATAGTAAATGATGTTGAATTGATAATATCTTTAACATAGTAAATCGTGTCAACATCTAGTCCACCAAGTAATGGATCACTATCAGGTACTGCTGTAAATGTAACTGTTTGATTTGCAACTAAGTCTGTTGTTGTTCCAGATGACAACTTAAGTTGTGATGTTGTTGTCTCATCAATTGATAAAGTTACCGGAGCAACAATTTCAGGAGATGTTAAATTAACATCATAGTTTGCGCCGTTTTCATCAAAGAAAGATTGTATGAATCCTACTTCGTTTGGTTCTTCTGTTTGATAGAACATAACAGTAAGACCTTCTAGTGAAGTGACACCATCAATATTTCCTACTTGACTAACTGTTAATCCATTGACTTCTGAAAATAGTTTTGTACTTACAACACCTACTGAGTTTTCGCCAGGGAATAAAAAGTCATTTTGTGCTTCTCTATTAGGAACAGTAAATGTTACATAACCTGTAGTTGCACCATTGTTATTGACACCCAAGATTTCTCTTGTGTTTTGTGCTCCATCTAATCCAGTTATTCCCGGAACACCTTGTATCCAAAACTGAGTTTCTTGGTTTACTGCAAACCTGTATGAACCACCACGCAACAATGTTAATGTAGGATTGAGAGAACCAGATGCGGCGCCTAATGCTTTAATGCTATATGCGTTTGATGTGTCAGTAACAATGTAATCAGATTCTGAGAACACAGTAGCACTAGCAACTGTGACTGCTGGAGGACCATCTGGTATCCAAAAGTACTGATTAAAATTAATTAACTTATCTAAGTCTGTAAATGAATCCCATGAATAAATTTGACTGTTAAACAAACGAGAATTATCTAGTGTTACACCACCTTTAAGTTGCAATGCATCAATAAGTTCTGGGTATGTTAAGAAGTCTTTAGCAGTAGATTGATTTTCGTTTAGAAATGCAGTGCCAGGTGCTAACTGATAATCTGTTCTTGTTTTGTTTGGCTCTGTTACATAATAATCTTTTGCATTGACACCGTACCCAAACTTACTTCCAACGTACCCTTGCAACGTTTCTGTTTTGGGTTCATTTACTAATTGATCTAATGTTGCACCTAAGAATTGTGCGTTGGTAGAGGTTTTAAATATCTCAGGTAGAAACTCTAATGTTCTGATCTTTGCCATATTTTATTTACAACCTTATGACTGCATTGTTGCAGGAGTTAGTGCAGGTACAATTACTATATCATTTGTAGTAGCCGCGTTTACAAATATCTCATACGGTCTACATTTAATTTCATATAAATCACCAAATAATTTTTCTGGATCATCTGAAACAAGTATGACCGAACTCACTAGTTCTCCTATTTGTTCATGTAGATACGCACTTAATTCTGAGAAGAAGAAAGTATCGCCAAAGTTCCAATTGTTAATATCAAAATAACTATCCATCGCCGCTAATACAGAACTTCTGATTTCACTATTAGATGCATTTGTTGATTGTGATTTTACCACTTTAATAGTTGCTCTCAATGATTGATCTGCTTTAGGCCCGAACAATGGTTTAAATGTAACACTATTTAATATGACTGAATCTGACAGCATTTTAAAATCTTGTACTTTTGGATATGTCGTATTCAATTCATTCAACGTTGGTTGATTAGGTTTGTTAACAGTGTTTGTTGTATCTTTAATATAATTATTAAATGCCGTATAGTATGATTGTGTTACTACATAAAGATCAACGATATTTGTTGTTGCAGGATCAATACGTGTTGTGTTATTAGCATTGTGTCTATATTGATAATCCAGTCCTTGTCTTCCTGACTTAATAGAATAATCTAATTGTTCAGTCATAATATAATTAGGAGTTGTTATAGTAGGGTCTTGTATAGACTTATAGAATTTGTTATCAGTGTATGCATAAAATAGTTGTCCTTCAGGGAACTCATACTTGACAATTTCAATTTGATTTTTAGTTCCATAAGTATAAACAATATCTGTACTTGGTACAATTAATTGTCTTGTTAAATTTACTGGATCAGTAATAGTTCTAAAGAATACATACACTCCAATATTTGCGCCATTATTTACATAGCCAGTAATGTCGTTAAAGAAGTCTGGGTCTAATATTAATTGACCGTTGTTTACATCAGTTGCGGCAACTTCAACTTGGAAGTCGTTTACATAACCGTCACTTTCAACTGTTTGCCCTAATATATTAACTTTAGTATCTTCTCCTAATGCAGTTGCTGTATTGAATACTGTGTTAATACCCAATACATTAATAAAGTCTTGTATGATTTTACCTGTAAACGGATCATATACTAATTCATCTTTGTTATAAGTAAATCTTGTATCAGCAACACTACCAAAATAGTATGTTAATGATCGATAAGTTACTGTATACCGATTGTTTCCTAAACTAGTAAATTTAACAAAGTAATTTGCATTTGATGCTGAGCCAATTGACCAACGTTCTTGGTTAATCAATAGTGAGTTGTTAAAGATTAAAGTAAAATCTTGTTGTAATTCAATTTTAAGAATTGCTTCTTGTATGACATCACTTGATAAAGAATTATCAAACACCGGAATAAGTTCTGTAAGTATTACGCCGTCAGGTATATAACCATTTACTGTTACTGGACCCTGACCGTTTGCAAATGTTCCTTCGCCGTTGTTATTACCATCACCAACAACATTTAATATTGTTGACCATATATAATTTTTTTCTCCGCCAGTGGGTACTCCTGCAACTAAACGATTGTCTGCATCAAAATAAAATCCAGTTGGCGCATCAAATTTTAATAATGCTCCTTTAGTTGCATACGTTGCATTAGTAGTAGTAAATGTTCCTATAGGTTGAGGTCTTTCTATGGTCCCATCAAGTGAGTAAAAATATCCAGTTTCACTTGTTGTGTCAACTGAACTTGTTTTCCAATATAAAGTATCTCCACCGCTTGTGCCTGGATATGCATAACGTGTATAGTTTTGAATGTAATACTGATTAGCACGATTCAATGCAAGTACTGATGCTAAATCATCAGTGAAGAATTGAATGATGTCTGATGTGTTGTTCACTTGCAATGTTAAGAAGCCATCTTCATTGTCTTGGTATAACGCTCCGTCATCACCAAATGAATTTGTACTTGAATACTTTCCAGTAGGGTCAAGTAAATCTAAATTCTTAGATACACCAATAGAACTTCTATTGATTGCTTTTGATTTAACAATAGAGTTATATAAAGTATAAGGGAAGTTTGTGTAGTCTTCTCCGTTTACCATTCGATTTTGTGTATAGTATCTTGTTGGCGCTCTTTGCTTAATCTGTGCTAATGGTTCTCTTGCTTGTGCATTTGTTACTGCGACAGGTAGTGCAAAGTTTATAGACAAAGTTTGTTTACTGCCTACTCTGTCAACATACGTAAGAGAAACACTTACTCCGTTCATTTCCGAAGGATCAATAGTATATGTTAATGCATTACTTGATCTTACATATGCTTTAAAGTTGCCTACGGGCATCTCTGAGAATACTCCGTCACCGAATACATATGTAACTTGATCATTTACACGTGAGTTTACAGAAAATATTTTTTTATCACTTGACTCTGTTTGTAAGTAAGCATCAGCATAAACATTTTCTACTTGTGACCATGCACCTAATGTGTTATCTGCACTTAATTGATATAACCAAGTATCAGATTCGTTTACGCCTGCAACATCAATGTTAATTGTTTGATTTGAAATTTGTTGTTGAAAATCAAAGTTAAATGGAGTCAGTGATCCTTGTTTAAAGAAAAACATAAAGCCTGTATTCGGGCTACCAAAACCTAACTTGTCATTTCTATATAACATATTAATTTTATTAGTCGGCGCCGGAGGAATCTCATATACATAGTTTTCATCTAATGATGTTGAACTCACTAATTCAAAGTTCATACCTTTACCGTCTACTTGTGAAGTAAAGGGTACAATAGGCATTGTACCATCTGGAAGTCTTATTCCATATTCACTTGTTCTAACACCTAAAATTTCAGCACTATTGCTTGGTCGTCCTATTTTTTGTGAATCAACCATAGCCGCATTGAATATTGCATTCATCTGATCTAACCAATTAGAGTTAGATGGATCATTCCAACTGATCGGAGTGTTGCTTAGATTAACTCCATTTGCATCTTTGACATTTTCAGTTGTTCTAATAGATGTTACTTTCAAGTATCCAGATGCACATGAATTTCTTTTAGGTGTGTAACCAACTAAGTCTGCTAATTTTACTACAGAGTCTCTGCGTTCGGCCGTGTCGATGAAATTTTCACGTGTGTTTAAATCGTTTCTAAAGGCAAGACCTTGACCCATAAAAGCCATAACATCAAGTAGAGCAATGAACTCTGAACTTTCGATATAATCATTGTAAGTTTCAGGATAATAAACTTTAATATAGTCAATAAAACTTTTTCTTAAAGTTTCATAATCATATGATCGAAAGTCTGCCTCACGAAAGGTTTCGTAGATTGCTTTCCAATCATTTACTCCAAAGAGTCCTGATTGCCTTGAACTTGTAGCCATAGTTTTTCCCTGTTTCAAGTATTTATCTTTATGGAAAAACCGACTTTTTTTATGCTATAGCGGCAACATTTGTTTGAGAATCAAAGAATAATGCTAGATCTCCAGCATTATTGTATGGAGTAATTGATAGTTGAACTTCTATTAAAATACCATTATCTCTAGGATATGCTTGTATTGTATTGATAGTAAGACGCGGGTCTAACCCAGCAACTCGTCTGACTTCATTTTGTATCTCAATTTGAACATCACTTGTATTGGGTTCAAAAATAAAGTCCCATAATGTAGTTCCATAATTAGGTTGACCGACTTTTTCACCACGTCTGATATTAAGTGCATTAACTAAATCTTGTATAACAAGTTGTTCATCAGTCAATCTAAACTTTTTACCAAAAACAATAGGATTAGTTATGCCGTTTGCTTCTCCATCAACAGCAGGTATAGGATTGACAGTACGAGGTTTGTCTGCATTAATTGTTGAGAATCCTATATAAGTTGCCATAATACTATTTATACCCTATTATTTTAACTTCCAAGTAGTGCCGTCCCAATACCAACTAAGTCCGGCTGCTCCAGTGCCAGCGGTAATATAGTTCTCGTTGATAGTAATGACACCACCGACTCCACCGCCACCGGCAGTTTGATCTCCGGCTCCTGTATTATCTGCTGATCCATCTACTGATGTTAGTGGGCCATCTCCAATATCTTCACCTTCGACACTTTCGACTGTATTTTCGGGCGCCGGATATCCGCTAATAACGGGTGTGTAGTCGGTCGAGTACGGTTCATCTGTAGAATAAGTATATTCATTATCTACTAGTGTTTTTTTCATAGTTGCAAATATGCTTGAGTATGTTGTGTCCATATATTTGCTAAGGTCTAAAGTGAGTCCGTCTCTTATTCCGTTGAAAAACTCATCAGTGTTGCCGTTGCTGATGATCATGTCACGGTAGTCATCAGTCAGTTTCCCGGAATCGGCGTCAGGATCGGCAAACGAGTCTCCTCTATCTGCGGAACTTGCGGCCAAAGAGGCGACCACCTCAATGTCACTAAAAGGATTTACTAATCCCTGTTGGATGCCGCTTCCACCGGCAGTACCTGATGAATATGTGTCATATTGATCTCTGGGTACTGAGATACCAGCAAACAGTACTTCTGCGGCTTCGATTTTGGATACTAAGTTTGCATATGTAGGTGATAACGCGGCGGCTTCATATGCCTGTTCGGCTTGTTGAATTTCTAGTGAACCTGCAGGGAATGTTGTTTGTGCTTCAAATAGTGCCGATTGTTTCTCAGCAATTCCTTTAGATAAAACACTTAATGTTTGTATATCTTTTGACAGTTCTTTTCTTAATGCTAATAAATCGTTAGCCGCACTTATAGCGCCTTGAGGTATTTCTCCTAATAGATTAGGTTTAGGTATAATTGAGTCTGTTCCACCTAGCACTCCATCAATTAAACTTGTAATACTTGAACGATCATATGTGTTAACCGCTACGACAGGTAGTTTGATAGTAGACCCGCCACCTGCAGTTAAAGATGACAATGCAGATTTTAGTGCGGCTGATGCTCCAGGACTTAATGAACCTGAAAGGGAGCCGCCGGTTATATCACCAGTTAGTTGCTTTGTCATAGCACTAAATGTACTTGCAACATCTCCCAAACCACTAAGACCACCCAAGACACTGGCTCCGGGATCGCCGCCTTCAAACGCCGATTTGCCAATATCTTTTAATTTATTAGTAACACTGCTTAAGCCGTCTGCTATTGGATTAACTGCGTTTGGTGCATTATTTAAAACTGCTCCTGCTAGTTTTTGTCCACCTGGCAAGTTACTTACACCTGATGCGATAGTTCCTGATATTTTTGAAGATTGTCCTTGCTGTACTTGTCGTGCCGCGGCACCTAATGTTCCTTGAACTGCTAAGGTTTCTGGTGGAACGCCAGAAGCATTTAAAGCATTTAAAGATTCACTGATTGCGGCTCTGGCTAGATCATCACCTGATGCGGCAATTGCGGCGATGGCTCCTGCTTGACTTGTTAATGCACCTGTAATTCCGTCAGTGACTCTAGTTACATCACCGACTGATTGTTCAATGAAAGGAACTGTTCCGTCGCCCAATGCAGTTGCAAGACTTGGATCGATTGAACTTGAAAGTGCCAAATCTAACCCCTTTATACCAGCACTTGCTCCGGCTACTCCGGCTGCGGCTGCGCCTGCAGTTGCTACTAAATCAACTGGAACGTTTGCGGGTAAAACAGGGAATGAACTTACAATAGAGTTAAATGATGATGCCGCCGCTCCTATATTCAAGTCTGCGCCTACGCCCGGTAGGGCAAGACCATCAACAAGACCACTAGTATTAAGTGTGTCCAATGCTGATATAATGCCGCCGCCTGCACCTGATAAAGCAGATGATATCATTGCTGATGACCCGCTTTTCATTTTTGATAGTACGTCTGCTTTAGCTCCAGTAGTGTAATTACCTAACTCGGATGTGCCGGATTGGTTTACCTCAGTAATTAGACCACCTACAGTCTTTACATTGTCTGCTAAATTTCCTTTGTCTGCTAATGTTGTTGCTGTACCTTGTACCATTGCTCCAATACCGCCTGAAGATTCTTTACCTGATATGGCTCCTATTTCTTGTAATGCTTTTTGTCCTTTTTGTAATACTTGTACTGTAGATTTTGCCTGTGCTCCTGTAGCATTTGTAAATTGTTCTAGTGAGTTGACACCATCTTTTCCGGTAAATGCAGTTGCTGGCATAACCGCCGCTAATTTATCAGGGTTAATAAAATTCGTACCATCAAGAGGATCTGTTTCACCTGCTATATTACCTGCATTAAGACCAATTAAAGTATTAACCATAGTGTCTGCACCGGGTTTAAGAATACCACCTTGAGCCATTTGTGATGGTGTTTGACCAAACGTACCTATGACTGCTGTTGCTCCAGCTCCTACTACTCCGGCAGCACTTATGTCTGTAATTACTGCTTGAAGTTGTCCACCACTTTGGCCAATACCAAAATCATTAAGAGTGTCTTGTCCTATACTACCTAACATTTGTGATGTAGCATTTTTATCTAATGCATCACTAATGCCACTTACTTCACTAATTGTTGCGGCTATTGAAGGGTTTGTTTTTATGTCTCCTCCTAAGTCTCCCGCTAACTCTGCGTTCAGTTGTTTTATATCACTCGGCGGTTCTGCTGGGAGGCTACCTTCTGCTGAAGGATCTACTTGTACATCTGCTCCTTGATTTGCATTCATCCAAGGCATGTGTGCAGGGGCACGTGAAGTAATACTTGGAAGTTTTGCTAGTGCGGCTGCCCATCCTTTTGAGTCATCAAATAACGTATCTGGATGCATTACAAGTTCTATAGGCTCAACTTCATCTGGTGATAAACTAGCGGCTCCATCATTTAAGTGTATTTTTGCGCCTTCATTAAAAATTTCTGAATCAGATTTTATTCCTACTTGCCCGAGTGCAGACAATGCAAATGCCGCATCTGCTTTGAATTTTAAATTTTGTAATGCATATAAACTGTAATCTTCTCCTACTCTTTGCTTAAACACCTTATCCGTATTCATTGTAGTATTTTCAGATGCGTTTATGTTTACGTTTTTTGCATTTAAGTTAAGTGTTTCGTCTGCATGTAAGTTAAGATCTCCTTGAGTACGTAGGTTGATAGAGTTTGTACTAAAGACATCTACTGTACCTTCTTTACCTAATTCAATATATGATTGACCATTTGAATGTAGGATAGATAACATTTGCCCGTCATCACTCATCGTTATTTGATGACCTAATGCTGTACGTAACCTAATTAATTGATCTCTACCAATGATGTCCCCATCATCCATAACAAGTGAGTGACCGCCTCGTCTTGTTACTACTCTGAAGTCTTGGGCATCATCTCCTAATTTGCCTGCAATGTCTTCATCTGTTGCACCACCTATATAAACAGGACGTCCTGGAGTGCTAACACCCCAACCCACTCTACTTGATGCTTCTCTCGTTGCACTTGTGCCTATAGGACCTCTATATTTGTCTCTAAGAACACCTTGTTGTTGCATAATAGATGCAGTATAACTATGAACCGGTTTAGCATCTTTTAAATAATTAACACTATCTGCAATACTTTTATTATTTGTATTGATGTTGGTAGTAGGTAGTCTTGTGGCTCCACCGTATGATTCTGCTTCGTTTCCATTAAGAGTTACATTTTCAGATGCGCCGATTGCAGGAATCATAGATAACGTTTCTGGTTTAGGAACTGTTCCTATATAAAATCCATAATTAGGATCACCATTAACAAATATACAAATAACCTGTGTTTCTTTATCAGGCGGTGCATTCCATTGTCCATAAGAACTAGGGTTTTGAGTATACGAACCGTATTCCCCTTCCCCGGGGGTATCTGTAACAGTGCCACCAGTATCAGTTTGGCCTTCACCGAAGTCCGGACCTAGCGGCGCTGTTTGTCCTGCAAAAGTTGCAAGTTTGCCTACCCATAACCAGTTGTTAGAATTATATGCATCTTTGTTATTGTTTTCAGAAGGATAAACTGCAATACGCCCTTGGTGGGTAGGATCGACAGTACTCATTACTGTACAAAGAATAGGTACTTGGATTACAGAGGCTACACCTGCGCCAGGTTGACTCTTTTTTAATTTTCCTCTGGGTTTAAAAACATCAATCGCCATTATGTCTCACCGTTTCCTTCTTCATTTTCACTTTCTCCTTCCTCTTCTGTGCCTGCTTCATCACCGGATGTTGATTCTGGTTCAGGGTCTGCGAATGTATTAATTGCACAAGACAACTCTTGTGTGAATTTTCCTTCACTAAAGGTACTATCTATAGTTATGATTTTGTAACTTACTCCTTTAATTGTATTTTCTAACGACGATGGATATCTAAAAAACAAAATAGATTCATTAAGATCCATTACTCCTGTTTCACCATTGTAATCGATGGCTTCTTTAAAATCAATTTCGATAAAGACTTGACCGCCGTTTGCAGTTACTCTAAATCCATCGTCTCCGTAAAATCTTTGATAAACACTATCTGTTGCCCCTCCTCGATGTTCTTGCACTAGAAAATCAGGATCTCCTAATATTTTAATTTTTGCAGTAGCATAAGAATCAGGAGAATAAAGACTTGTTACATATTCATTTTGTGATGATCTACCTCCGCCTACAGCATTTAATGCAGGCATAGATGTACTTTTGTTTGTTGCAACTGGAGTTTGTGCGGCGCCACCTGAGCCTCTACCTTTTTGATCGTTGTCTTCATTATTTAAATTTGCATTGCCTAATACTTCATTGTAAAACAAATTATCTAATTTCTGTGAGTATTCTAAAATCTCTCTGTTTTCTCCAGTCCACCAATATTCATATCTTTTATGAGGACCATAATAATCCATTGACGGGTTTGTAACACTCGTAGTAACAATAGGTGTTTCATATTTTTCTATTCTAAATATTGTTTCGTATGCCCAATCAACTACGATACTATCCCATTTGGCTTTTTGAATAACCGGTGTTACTTTATACCAGGCAACTTTTGTATTACTGCCCGGATCTTCTTGTGGTTGTTCTCCTGTTGTTAAGTCAGGAGCGGCTTGACTTTTATAAATGGCTTTTAATGCATCATACATATAACCGCTACCTTTAAGAATTTCATCAAAGATTTCTATGAATGTAGTGTCACCGTTAAATATTATTTTTCTATGTGCATCATTTGGCACTGCTGTTGCGGCTTCGGCGTCTGTTGCTTGATCTATGTCTAATGCACCGCCGTCTGGGCCACACCATTTGCTTTTATCTGTGTCAGTAGGCAAAATAAGTCTAGCATCTTTAATAGCATCTACACCATCTCCTATATATTCTACTGTATATACATTTGGAAATTCTGCTTCATCCTGATCAACTTTTTGCTGTTCTATGGCATTAAGTTGCGTAAATAATCCTACACCTGGTATGTCTTCATCACCTGGTTTACCTCCTTGCAGGGCTTGATCAAACGTTTGTCCAGAAACTGTTTTGGTTGAATCTATTCTACCTCTTTTTATACCAAATGCTTTTCCAGGAGATAATGCTACACCTGATAATGCATATCTTGTTGCACCACCCTCAATTGAAAATTTAATACCTGTAATACTAATATCGTAATATGTTTGAAAGATAGAATTACCATTTGCATTTGGATCTAAGACATCACCTTCAAAATCTAAGTCACCTCTTATTAAATCACCACTTGCATCATAACCTAAAAATCTAACACCTATAATAAAAAATTGTCTACTTGGATTTTCAATTTCCCCATCACCTGAATATCCTGTTTCATTATAATATGCTTGTAGTTGATCACTGGCTCTTTTTAATTTTGTGTTAAAAGAAAATCCATATGGCTCTATGATATCGAATGATACAGAATACATATTAGTAGAAGATTGAGTGGCTGCACCATTGATTGCTTGTTTTAATTTAAAATTATCTATATAATAATCTAAATCAAAGCCAGGTGCTCTCTGAGATTCATCGTTATTGACTCCACCTGATTGTGCAATTAAATATGCACCACCGGTATTTTCTTCTCCGGATGCTTCTGCTAATGCATTAATTGATCTTCTTCCTGTTGCATTAAAAGCATCATATGCATCTGGAGTAATCATATACAAACTTAATTGATATGTGTATGAGGATAACGCTCCAAGAGGGTTTTTTAATCTTCTGCCAGGTGCATCTGTTGGGCTAGTCATTAAATACTCAGTACTCTTTTAAGAGTATTCATAGTAGGAACAAATATTTGTGCCCCTGATTTAAAATTAAAATACGGATCAGGACCTAACAAATTAGGATTGCGAGATGCAAACACCCACCATAAACGTGAATCATTGTATAAGTGGTCTGCTAACATATCAGGTCTAAATTCATATTGCGGTGTGATAGTAAAAGATGCGTCTGACTGCAATCTAGGTATTGATGGATATGTTTCCATAAATCCTAAATATTTGCCATCAGTTATTTCTGTCCTATTATAAGGACTTGTTTTTGGATATCTATTATTTGTAGCCATTACCAAACACCCGGTTTGTTATTTTGTGAGCCACGCAACAACTTGCCTGTTGCATACTCTTTGACACTAAAGTCATTACTAATCGTATTTCTACTAACAACGGGTACGCATGTAAGTGTTATTGTAATTTTTGTTGGCACATATGTAATTGCCTGATCTGCTGTATCTATAAATGTTGCTGGTGGCCTATTGCCTCCTGGTTGCAGTTGACCGCCTATTAAATTAAGATTAGATGTTGAAGAAGCATCATCAGTATTCGTTGCTCTAATATAGTCAACATTATTAGGCAAATTATAAGAAAAGTTTGTAATAACGACAGGATGATTGTCTAATTGAAATGCGCCCAATCCAAAAAAGAACCCTAGTGGGGGAGGTGTACCATTTGTTGGGTTTTCATCTTGTCCATAAAACATTTTAGTCATTGCTTTAAAAAAATGAATCGATGCTAATAAGTAGTTTGCTTCAAAAGTGTCTTGTGCTGTAAAGTCCGCAGTTATATTTACTTGTTCTACTGCACTGTTCATATACTGTTGAATTCTGTAGTTTGTGTGAGTTGGCAATACACCATCATAATTTGCTATATATGAGGTATTAATTGTAGGTGTATACGGAAAAACAACTCCGTCTGTTTTTACTAGAGGAGCCATGATGCCGGCTGGATCAGCCTTATACAAGTAATTAGCCGTTGATGCCAACGACATACGAACTCTCCAGTCTGCAAGCCTTACATCATCAGTTTGTGGGACAGGATCTGTCATGTACACTTTCTCCAAATATTTCCTAAGACTTACCTATTTGTATAAATAGTAATCTTACATGATATATTTATCTATTGCAAAAACCACTAAATTTTACCCGTTCGACTTGCATTTGGTTAACAAGTCTTGTAGAATAGATATATCGACTCCATACTTGTCGAACTAATTAAACTAGAGGATTATTAATGCCAACACCGCGAAAAACAACAAATTATCTTAATAACAAAGATATTCTTAAAGAAATCCACAAAAGCAAAACATCTTACTGCTACTTCACTAAGAAAGATTATCATCAGTTTGATTTAATCACTGACCTTGATCTTGCTACTGAAGGACAAAGTGGTATAGAAAAGAGTCTAGCATGGGCAGTTAAGCCTGAGCAGATTCAACAAGCAAAAGAAAACAAAGCCGCTCGTCTATCAGCAGAGCAAGGCTTGACCGGTAAGAACAAAATTGACCCAGCAACTATTGAGACTGACGGTTTAATGTTTAGGGTTATGACTTGGGATCACATTCCTGTTGCTCAAAAGCAACCTAGAAAAGTTACTAAGAAAAAGAAAGCAGTTGACATTATTGATTTTGAAGATGATCTAAGTGCAAACAAAGATTTGTTTGCCGATATAGAAGACAAGAAAACAAAGAAAGAAGTTGAAGACTTAGTTCATGTAAAAGTTAACTTCCCTCCTTTTCAGCATTTTAGATTAGATGCTGAAACAATGTCTACTCATTTAGTTGGCAAGTCACATTGGAAAGGTGGATTGAAGACTGGTAAATTTACTGCGACAGATGGTAACCTCACAGATAAGTTAGCACGTATGTATATTATGCTATGTGAAAAGTATGCTATGAAGTTTAACTGGCGCGGATATACTTACAATGATGAAATGAGACAAAGTGCTATACTTCAGTTGACTTACGTAGGCTTAAGATTCAATGAAGCCAAATCAGCAAATCCATTCGCATATTATACTGCGGCAATTACAAATAGTTTCTGTAGAGTTCTTAACTCTGAAAAACGTAATCAAAATATCAGAGATGATATTTTAGAAATGAACGGGTTGAATCCTTCATTCACTAGACAGATGAAAGACTACAACGGTTTAGGTTACGAAAAGAAAGCAGAAGCATACTCTGAGTAACATTTTCGGGCAAACAAGGCATCCAAATGTCTTGCTTTGCCTACCTTTATCATGTATACTAGTCATTGAATACTGGGAAAACTAATTATGTCAAATCTTTTCAAAAAGGCAGCCGTATTCACAGATATACATTTCGGTTTAAAGAGTAATAGTATACAACATAACCGAGACTGTAGTGATTTTGTGGATTGGTTCATTGAGAAATCAAAAGAAGAAGGATGTGAAACGTGTTTGTTCTTGGGTGATTGGAATCATCATAGAGCAAGTATCAATATGCATACCTTACAGTTCGGACTCAATGCATTAGAGAAACTAAACGATGCGTTTGAGAAAGTCTACTTCATTACAGGCAACCATGATCTTTATTATAGAGACAAACGTGATATTCATTCAGTCGAATGGGCTAAACATCTAAAGAATGTAGTCATTGTCGATCACTTTATCGAAGAAGGTAACTGTGTTATTGCTCCATGGCTATGCGGTGATGACTATAAACTGCTTAAAAAGAAGAAAGGCAAGTATTTGTTTGCTCATTTAGAGTTACCACACTTTTATATGAATGCTATGATAGAAATGCCCGATCATGGAGAGACTAATGCTGACCATTTATCTCATTTTGAAAAAGTATTCTCTGGGCATTTCCATA
>MDSX01076906.1_pt1 | contig 43443 bp, 45 predicted proteins | sample 811141 | NCBI WGS metagenome assembly MDSX01 (sample SAMN05326642, study PRJNA326480) | marine metagenome | isolation source: seawater | place: Atlantic Ocean: South East | collected 2010 | reverse complement strand
CACGTCGACCAATGGAAACAATCAGCCGGACAAGTCGCACGTTCCGTCAATGTTAAAGTATAAAATTTATAATCTTTAAATTCACCTTTTAAAATCTTTTTGCCTAGTTTCTTATTAGTCGACGGCTTTAAGACTTTAAATTTATAAGTGTCTAAATTGTGAACGTTCTTTTTGTATATCGTGGTTTCTAAATGTGTCATAGCGTTTCCTTTTTGTTTACGATTGATTACGTTTGTTTACTATTGAAACCCTACCACGATATTTATTTTTATGTCAACTCATTCGTGAAAAAAACAGTATTACAAGGGTTCGCGTGTGTGTGCGAATTATTTCAAAAGTAAAACGCCGGACGTAATGCCACACAATTAGATCATCATGAATCATTCGAATCATTACGATTTCCGGCAGAAAAAAAGTGGACTATCGGCGGCGGCCAGGCTGGGGCGGCACGGGGGGATGCTATATGTAGCTGGGGGCAGACATGACCTTACGAATCTTAGGCATTTTTTGAAGACGCGTACAGACACGTACAGAGGCGATAAGCACAACAGAGGGTAAACACTCCGGTGTATAGCTTAAAGTCTCTGTACGAGCTTTACAGACGCTTTTAACGCCTAGTTATGACGTACTATCAAGGTAACTAAGAGGATATTCTTTCCAAGGTAGTTGGAAGTGTGGCCCATCAGGGAATGACTTCCATTCTCCACCCCACTCAACGGGAATCTTTAGTTCTTTAGACGCTGATTGAAACGCTTGGTTAATCTTGTCGTACAATGGCATTTCCCATCGGGCGATACCACCGACATACGCGAAGACATCTACGGCGTGACCTGAAAGGTGTCTACTTTTTAACGTAGTAGTAACCCCTTTAGCTAGATATTCCTTTTGAGTCTCTAGAGTTCTTAGTCCTTCAGACACTCCAAAGTCTATTTCAGTTGTTTGAATTGCTCTATAAACAATCTTTACAAGATCAGGGTGTACTCCTACAAGTTTACCCATAGACCTATCGCTTAATTGGTACATTCCGTCTCCCTATAATTTCTAACGCTCTCACGTAAACGATTCCTAACATATATGTCTCCCTAAGTTATCTATCAGACATCCACACTTCTGTACGAATGCCATCTTTACTACGACCACGTAGTCCTAGCTTACCGCCTGACTCGTGCCATTCCACAAAGTCTTCCATTTCTTCATCAAGACGTTGCTGAATTACTCCACGTGCAGCTTCCGCTACATCCTGACCCATAGATCGCTGATAGTGTGCTACTGCACCCGCTACGGCATCTAATCGGTCATCGTGTTTTAATGACCCACGATCTCTTGTTACGTGGGATAGTTGATATAGTAGTGAGAACCGGTGATCTTCAGCGCGTGACTCACGTCTCGCCAAGTCTTCATCAATAACTAAACGATGTTGCGCCATGACGGGTTCAAGGGTGTCAATAATACGTAGTTCCTTTTGACCTTTCGCCCATTCCGATTCTTTAACAGTACAACCGCCGGGCCATACCTTAGATAATATAGGTTGAAACGCGGTGACCCACATGCCTTGCCCAAAGTTCGGCTCGACTTCAATGGTCTGTACGTCGTACTTTTTAGCATCAACTGCAATCTCTGTCATAGCTTGCGCGGGGTCGGCAGCAAAGCCACCAACGTGTAACAGATACATAATACCGTTTAGTACACCTAGGATTGCCCATGCCGTTTCGTCAGCACCGCGTCCCGCTGGGTCAACAAAGAGAACTTTTGACTCATACTTTTCCCATTCGCTATCTAAAAATAGCGGACGTAAGAAGTGATCGCCGGAGAACCCTAAGTTTGGTATATCTTTAACGTAGTTGTTCTTATCATTGTGTCGTCCCCATTGCACAGTTAGTGGTGCTTTAAGTGGGTTACATGACATAACGATCAAGTCATGTTGTTTTAATGGGTAACGCTCCGCGTCACTCAACGATGTATCCAACATGTACTGTAAAGCAAACGATGCTCTACCTTTTGATTCAATTTTTAATAACTCTTGCTCACCAAAACGACTGTCAGTAGTTTGACCATACGATGTTTCTTCGGTGTCAAACATATGACGTAAGTATGGCGCAAGTATATTTACTTCTTCACCCGATTGAGTGTCAGTAATTAAGTAATTCTTTAATTTATCAACTGTAGGATATCGAACCGGTATCGTAAAACATCGGAATCCCATCTCTGATACTAATTTGTTATACACAGATTCTTCGGTCTGTGGCGTTCCTAGGAGAATAATGTCTCCCTTTCCATGTTCTGTTTTAGTAATAGGTACAAAGTCAGACTGAATGATACGTACGATCCTACTACGTGCTTCTTCAGTTAAACTATTACGTTCAACTTCGATATCATCCGCAACTAATAGAGTCGCACGTGATCCCGTGATCTGTCCGGTGATACCTCTTGCTGCAACACTATAGGATTGTGACAATGAACCACCAGCAACATCGAATTGATCTGCCATGTCACGACGTGTCGCACCAGACTCTCGTCTACCATCTAACAACCATTGGACAATCTCCATAGATTCTAAGATACCTTTAGTCTGCGCCACGAACTCTTTCGCTTTAGAACCGGTAGCAGACACAACAAGTATCTTCTCGTCTCTAGGATTGCGCATTAGACGCCATATAGCGTACGCTGACGTGATGTAAGACTTACCTAGTGAACGGAAACACCTAATGATGTCTTCACGTGGCTGGTAAGGGTCTATGGTCGTTTTATCTTCTGTTGAATCTACACCGAATTGTAGTCGATGTGCTATTTGATATTGTGCCGGAGTCGGGTCAGGTAGACCCAGATGTTTCCATGTGATAAACAGAAAGTTTCTAAAGTCTTCGAATGCCCCATGAACTTCTATCGGGAACGTTTGTACCCAATGAGGTTCTCCCTCTAACATTAAAGGTTTTAACATATCGTCTCCTATACGTATAGTATATACAAAGGGGGGGTCTGGGCATAAGCACCCTCTAATTGGTCGGAGATGCTGGATTCGAACCAACGACCCTTCGCTCCCAAAGCGAATGCGCTACCAGGCTGCGCTAATCTCCGTTTTGGTGCGCCCGAAGAGATTCGAACTCCTGACATCTAGTTTCGTAGACTAGCACTCTATCCGGCTGAGTTACGGGCGCATCGCTCAAGTGTATTGGCGTTTGCCTATCCGTAAATAACCCTCAATGCTTGTCTCAGGGTCAGGCTTACTAGACTGTATCATTTTAGCTGCACTATCAACTTTTAATGTTTTCTTATTTTTATTCTTTTTTTGTTGGGCTATTTGTTTTGCCGTCAACAATAAATCACTTTTAGCTTTTACCTTTCCAACTTTCAATGTCTCTGGGATTCGACGCGCAGCGTTAGTCATTGACTGTGAATTAGATAGTCCTGAAGTTACTGCCATTTCTCATTCTCCTTTGACGATACTTCAAAAGGCATCACCTTTCCGTATTTTTCTAAACTTGCAGAAATCTTTTTTGCCGTAGGAAGGTCTTCGACTTCTTCAAATGGTGGAAATGTTTTTAAGAAATTAGTCACGGCGGAAACCATTGATGGCGATAGTTCATCATCATTGGCTACAATTTTTTTAAGACGTGTGTAAAGTTCGTCTCTTAATTCAGCGGTATCTTTCATCCTAGTAACCTTTTTTCTTTGTGGCTGGGTTTGTTTTAGCCGTTTTAGTTTTTGCAATTTTTGCTTTTGCTTTCCCTTTTGCAGTATACGGGAATGTTTTATTTCCGACTTTTGGCATCTTGACTTCTCCTATAAACAATATTAATTGCGGTATTCATAAACACGGCAATCATGGTTAATGTCTGCATAAACAGACCGATAATTCCAATTAATTCTAAATCCATCTAACTTCAACTTACTCCTTTGTCATCAAGTTTGCTATACATTTTTTGCCATTCTTTACTATTAAATATGTACGCTTCTTTAATTTGCTGGATAGTTCGGAAACACCCTAAACATATGCCCTCTTCATTTAAACGACAAATACCAACACAAGGTGTGTTCATTTATTTAAACCTTTTTTGTATGTATTTAACTGAAGCATAAACACCAAGACCTAGCGCGATATATGCCAACCCATCAAACCAAGACATATGGTGTAACACTTCTACTAAGTCTGCGGTGATCCAATCCATTTATCTCTCCTATTTCTTTTTCTTAGGGAATCCGGCTTTCATATTAGAATAAGCCTTTTTAGTCACGGTAGACTTTGCTTTACTTCTAGATGTACCGGCTTTTTTTCGAGCATTAATATTTTTATAGAGACTCATAATTATTCCTTATGTTTAGATTGATTAATTTAGGCTTCCGCCCCGTTGACGATGGTGCATTCGTATTCAACTGATTGCCAATTTCCATCTTGTGGAAAGTCTTCATGCTTAATCTTCATCTCAATACATTGAGGTTTGTCTTCAAACCATGCTATTGTTTGAGACGCACATTTATCGTTAAGACAAACAGTTAATAACAACGTCCAAATAATTTCGGTCATTTCTTTCCAAACATCTTAGATGCTCCTTTGATTCCAAACGACGCACTTACAATAACTCCTAAAGTATATTTATACCAATCTGGCGTCATAGACAAGGCTTGAAACCCGCGCTCAACGTATTCAACTGTGAACGGCAAGAAACAAAGTAAAAGGGGGATGCTGAACAAAATTGTAAGGTACTCGTCTTTCCAACTGCTGTCTGAATTTTTTTGAGCAACTACATCCCAAGCAATTTCTCCAGATATTTGTTTTTCTATTATAGATGTTTCAGCTTCAATCTTTACTAAAGCTTGTTTTGCTTTGGCTTTCTTGGTGTCCATGTACCCTTCGACGGCACTACTAGCGACCCCAAACAAACCTTTTAATACTAAACCAATCATAATGTCTCCTTAATTGTGTTTATTTGTATACCAGAAGACTCCCGCAAACGTTGCAGCGCAAATAACACCAGCGATTATAATCCACAAAATAACATAACATATGTTTTCAATTAAAGCTTCACGCTCTCGTTTCGCTTGTTTTATTGCGTCAGCGCGTGAAACTCTAGCTTCAGCTTGGAAACGAATCCAATCTTGCCATAATCCTGGGCGACCGCAATAGATCATTACTTGTTTTAGTTCTTCTTCTTGTTTATGAATTTTTTCAAGAGCCATAAACTCTTCTAAATCATTTCCATCCTTACCGCCCACCTTTGACCAAAATGAATTCTTTTTCTTATTTCCTTTTTGTGCTAATGCATCTTTGGCATTGACGAAATCCCCAACTGCTTTTCCACAGTCGAAGATTTCTTTACCATTGGATAGGGCGCGTTTAATGACGGAAAAAGCTGCGTTAGCCGCCGCTAATTCCATTAACATTGCTACTCCCTTGTTAAACGATTTTCCCGACAATAACAAATGTCAGCGCAATAAACGCTAGGGTGCTACCCATAATCATGGCTTCAAGTCTCCACAAACGTTTATCAAGCGCAGTCAATTTGTCTTCTACGGATTGATATCGGACGGCACATTCTTTCTCATGTGCCTCCAATTCTAATTGCACTTTAAGTTGTGCGCTCTGTTCTTGAGATAGCTTCATCGACACTCCTTAAAATGCAATTGGCATAAGTGTGGTTGTAGATTCATCGTCATCTTCAGGTAACATAGATTCACCAGCGTATCCGACACCATAGAACGTGCCATCTGTCATTTTAACAAACATAGCACCTTCTGAACCACTTCCCGCCAAATAAAAACTATCTGCTTTCTTACGATGCATTAATACGGGTGTAAACCAATACGTCGTACTGTTGGTATTTCCTTGCCCTAATTGTCCGTTACCACCATACCCAACAGAATGTAATGATCCATCAGCAAGTTGCGCAACGGTAAATCCATACGATCCCGTACCAGCATTCTGGATATCAACAATTGGAGAACGACCTGATGCATTAAATGATTGTAATTCAGCCGTCACATCATTACCATTAGGATCAGCTTTACATTCAGTAAATCCGGTACGTGATGTTGTATCCGCACCTACGCCTAATTGACCATAGCCGTTGTATCCGGTTGCCCACAATGAACCATCAGTTTTTATAGCAAATGTGTTGGTGTAATCAGAACCTCTCATCCAGCATTTTGAAACACCAGCAAGAACAAGTTCCGGCGTATATCGGTTACCCGCAGTACCCCCAAGATTACCATAACCATTGTAACCCCATGTATACAAATTATCCGCGTCATCAATAGCAAATCCAGCGGCTCCGGTATCACCCGAAAGACCTATGTCTGTAACTGTAATACTATTGTCGTAGAAATAACTAATTAAAGTTGCATTAGATAAAGAAGTAGTATTTCCTTGTCCTAATACTCCCGCACCGTTATTCCCCCAAGCATAGACATTACCATCACTTTTAAGAGCAAGAAGACTTGAGTATTGTGAGTCACTTTTAACAATTTTAGTAATACTTGTTAAACCACTTACTTGAACAAATCGACTTTGGCTTGTTGTATTTCCATTACCAATTTGACCATAACCATTATATCCACAAGCGTGTACTGTACCGTCACTACATAACACATGGTTTGACGAATAGTCTCGATTACCATTAGACGCTGCGTTTTGTGTTACGGTTTTTCCGTTAATAGAATTAGCAGAATCTCCGCTGGCATAATATGGAGTGTGAAGCGCGGCGGTACTTCCGCTTCCACCTTCACCATATCCGTTTCCACCCCAACACCAGAGTCCACCATCTTCATCAATAGATAAAGAATTATAGTCATAATTACTATAAACGTAAGTCATTTTTTTTGAGCCAAATGGAAAAGCAACTGCCGTAGGATAACTTCTATCGGCGGTATCTACACCGCGCCCGCCACAAAAGTTTTCACCACGACCCCAATACCTAATACTTCCGTCGTCCATAATCGCATTACCTTTACGATACATGGCATTAGATTGAGGGTCTTGATGCCCAATTACACGCATTCCAGAACGAGTGTCACTTGTACCCCAATATGGAAAACCATTAGTATCAATTTTTAAGACATCTCCCGGCGCACCAGAAACAAGAGGCACTAACTCTGTGCCGTTATAATAAATAATATCACCAGGATTTTCTGTAATGTTATCTACACCTTGAGCCATTAATGCCCAACCAGCCCCATACGCAATTGAGCTTGATGTATATTTGACGTTCATACGTCCGCCCATGCCCGCATGAATACCACATTTATAAAACAACGTAGCTGGGGTCGAAGCATCCGTAACGATGGTGACGGTTGACCCAATATTACCAGCCGTGCCAGATGACGTTACACCCGTAGTGTAAGCCGTTCCATCTACCGTTGTTGAAAAGGCGAGAGGGTGACCGGTCATTGTAGAGTCAGCGACATTGAAGACATATGTTCCACCTTTTAACAAGTGTAGTGTCTCTTGTTGTACGCCATCAACAAAGTATTTATTACTGCCACCAACTACCCCTACAGTTACTGTATGGTTAGTAGTTGTTGAAACTAGTGTCCCCGTAATAGTTGCTGGGTTGACACCGGTTGTGCCATCTGTGTCACAGACATATGTGCTTGAATTATAAGACACGACGTCTTGTTTATTATAAGTCGTTGCAGAAGAGTAAGCACCCTTCCAACTAAACGACACTTTACCAAGTGATATTGTTGCCATAATTTATTTCCTTAAAATTTAACGGGTGAGGGGGTTGTAGCGTATTCTTGCTCATCTTCACGACCAAGTTGCCCATAATTATCGTAGCCGGTAGAGTAAACGTTTCCGTCATAACCTAAACCGTAAAACGTGTTGTAGCTGGATGCTTGCTGCATATACCCACCAACGATCCACTCTTTAATAGGTTTATTAAGTTTCATTAAACTATCGGGAACGTTACCAAGATAGCCATCTGTTATCGTGCCGTTCCCAGCAACACCCGTGCCATTGTATCCACCATTCTGAAATGATCCGTTATTCTTTTCGACCATCCAAAATCGTCCATAGTTGATGCCTTGTGTTACAAATCTTTTATTGTCGTAACCATACTCAACTAATCTTGTCCAAACATTGGATACAGTACCCGGAGAATATTGTGTTCCGTACGACCCAGCACCGGGTAAATACCCCATATACCACATCGATCCATCGTTCTTAATGCCCATTATGGTTGGGTAATAGCCATTCCAACAAGATACTTGTTTCCAATTGTTACCATTTGCGCGACCATCAGAAATCATACCACCAGGGTTGTACACACGTGGTGTAACGTTATACCCACTTTCGTTACCACCCCAATGCATAATCTCTCCGTTTTCGAAAAGAATTACGGCAATACGATATTCACCCGCACCTGATCCGTGAAAGTAAGACCCATGAAACATAAAATCTTTTGCGGGGTAAACGGCAGTTTGTGGGATTAAAGTATGTTGAGCGGAGCGCCAATCTGCCACGGGGTATACGTAATTGCCCGCGCTATTGTACTCACCACAAATATACATCCTACCAGCAGCATCTTTTAACACAGACACCATATAATCACCGCCACCTAGATAAGCTTTAACCATTGGTATTTCGGCTGATTTAGTAATTAATTTTGGTGTTGTTAGGTCATAATCACCACTATTAGTTTCTTGAGTACCGCCTGAAGATTGTCTATTACGTCCGACGTAGTACATTCTACCGTCATCAGTTCTAAAAATTCTAGCATTAACTGATGCTTCATTGTTACTCATGTAAACGTCAGTTACTTTTGCATCGGCGGGAAGGTCACCTTGACCATTAATTAACTTTGGAGTCCATTGATTGGTAGTGTTTCCAACTCCAACTTGTCCGTAATTGTTGTAACCCCAACCCCATAATTGACCTTTATGATCAATTGAATGTACGGTGTAAATGCATGGGTAAACATCAACCATACGCCCCGCACCTTCAGGAAACATAACTTGTGTAGGTCTATTACAATTTTGATCTGCTTGTGTTTTTCCACCTAGTGCGCCATATATTGTACGACCAACTGCCATGATTGTACCATCGGACATAATAAAGTACATTGTTTCTACCATACCCGCGCCAGAGTTGTCAGCGTAATCAATCTTTGGAAGTTTTGCCACACCGGTTCGACGTGGGTTATCTGTTGGAAAAGCAAACTCAGGCATCCCAAGTCCATTAATTTCTAGTGTTTGGTCGACAATACCAGACACAACGGTGGTGTCATCGGGTGTAAGTACTTCACCTTTTGCCGTACCGTTTTGTTGATCTTGGGTGTGCTTAACCCACGTAGTCCCGTTGTAAGCGTATATTCCACCTTCTTTACGTGTGACGTCTCCATTTACATAGGTCGCCGTGGCGGAATACTCACCTTTCCAACGGTAGCCGATTTTTGTATAATCAATTTGCATAATCGTCTCCTTTAGATGGTGTATGCTAAGTTATTAGAAGTAGTTACACCAAATGCGATATTCTCACCAAGTGTCCAAGTTTTGTAATCATTTACATCAACGTCAATTTTTCCATAATCTACAATAATTTCTTGTCCGTTTGCTGACATTTTAAGTCCAAAGAATTGTGGAGAAGCCACCGAAGTAACGAGATCATAGCCCGTTCCCGCACTATTAATTTGTAGAAATGAACCAGCAGATAATGAACTTGGTAGTCCAGCAACTGTTAATGCCGCCTCTGCCGCAACTTGTGCTGCGATTGCATCATCTCGTGCTTGTTCAGCGGTTGTGGCCGCCGACGTCGCACCGGCAGATGCCGTTGCGTAGCCTTGTGCTAGACCCGCTTGTGTAGTCGCAATACCAGCTTGTGTGGTTGCCGTGCTGACTTGAGTTGCCGTTGCGGATAAAACATAAGCTTTATTGGCCGCGTCTGTGTCGTCGACCGGAGCTGCCATATTAATAATACGAGATGTGCCAGCTTCCCAATTGTTTGCGGAGTTACGAGCCATCGCAACTTCTTTAATATCGTTTGCCTCTTGGGCTAAATAAAATCCTTGTAAACTATCTTGATCAAGAATTTCTTCCGACAAAACTGAACCGGTCTGATAGTCGACGAGACGTGTTCCCGGTGAAGTCTCACGCTGAAACACCATCGAATCACCGATAGCGGCGGGTGTTGTTAGAATGACTCGACTAGATAATGTCGCGTCAAATTGATAATCGCCTACTACTGAAGCAGTAGACTGTGATAATTGTGTACCGTTTTTAAATACAAGAACATGGGATTGAGCAATGTACGGGAAAGGAATGTCAAAGTGCGTCGCATCAGTTCCCGCCAAGCTTGTTACCGTTACCACTTCACGTGCAAATGCTGGCATTATAATTTCCTTATAAGAATAAGAGGGGGCGCAATGACCCCCTCAATGTTAGTTTTCATTACCCATTGCAACATTTGCAAGTTGGTAATACAATTTAAATGGCATCAATTTGATCAAGGTGTCTTGCATAGCATCTGTATCTCCTCGAACGGAAGAGTCTTTTAAGTCCATTAGGTCTTGCAATAGACCACCGGTTGGGCCACCTACTAACGCGAATCTGTTACGCTCACTTGAGTAACGTGATCCCACTCCACCACCAAAAACATTCAATTCTTTTGATATTTGAGCCATAGGTGTCGAAAGCCACATTAAGAACCCTGAACGATCCATAATGTCGTAGCCCCATTCTGTTGGTGTTCTGTCTAAGATTTCACCTTTACGTTTAAGATCAGTTGCTGCCACCACGGTGTAGCCTAGTAACGCTTGTATGTTGAGTGTCATAAAGGCGTGTAAATCTCCGTATGTTGCCATACGTTGAAATGCTGGTAACATGTATTTTGTCATTGAGACAAAGCCATATGTTTGAAACTGTAATAGAGCCTTACCAAATCCACGAGACATAAAGAACGGCGTGTCACCCTTACTTGGTGTCATGATTGCTCGTGTAGCAGTATGGTCTAATGCAGAAAACACCGCATCATAAGCCCGTTGACCCTCAAGTCCCTCATTCAACCACCTCCCCATTTCAAGTTCATAAACACCTTTATCTAATGATGGCGGGTGTTTTTTCATCATTTTTTGGATTGATCTTGCTTCGTCTCTACCTATCCCTAAAGCGGCAAGTTCTGCAATCTCTTGTTCAGCAGCGCCACCTTTTTGGGCAGAAGCCGTGTCAAAAAGTTTAGCGTAGTTTTGCATCTTAACTACAAGATTATGTTGCATTTCCATCATGGCAATTGCTTTCATACGAGTGTTCCACCATCGCATTCCTGACATTACGTTTGTCGTTTCCGTTAAGCCACCCAAGCTACGATCAACAATACTTGTACCATAATGTTTCCATGTTCCATGATCCCCAATGCCTACTTTTGAACCTAAGTCTTCAACGCCCATCATTTTCATGTTTGCGCTTGAAGACATCAATCTTTCACTATAAATAGCAATTCTGGAAATTTCAGGACTTCGCAATCCTTTAAGTGCGGCGTTTGATTGTTTAAAGTTTTTAACGGCAAACGTCCCCCAACCAGATGTGAAAAGCACATTGGATAGATCAGTCAATGAAGGTATGATAAATCCTGATCCGTAACGGACGTAGTTAAAAGAACGTGCAGTTTTACCAAACCAAGAAAGAAATCCTTCAGGGTCTATTGGTTTTCCGTACTGTCCTAACAGATTTAAAATACCGTTTTCAATATCAGATTTAGCTTCATCAGCTTTCTTTTGTATCTTATCTCGTTGTGCTTTTGATTTACCAGATTTAAGCAAATCAAAGTCGGCTTGTACTTCTGCTTGTAAATCTTCGACAATTTCTTTTTCAGCTTTATGACCAAACGTATCTCTAAGAGCCATACGTGGTGCTAAGTCTTCCGCACTTCGACGCATCGCCGACATAAGATCGTCGTCTAAAATTCCTAGACGATAAGCTTCAAGACGTTGTTCATTTGTCAAAACAATTTGACGTTTCTTTGTTCTTCCTGAAGCTGCAATAAGTTCTCCGTCCCAGCCCCCAAATGGATCACGCTTTCCGTCAGACAATTTAGCCACTAATTCTTCAATGTATGTATACAAAGGCGCACGGTTTGCTTGTTTGTTGTACTCTTTCTTAGCTTTCTTAACACCTCGTTTGCTTTGTCCAGCTTCTTTATTTTTAAGTTTAAGTTCGTCTGCTAAAATTTTTCTATTTTTGGTGATACTAGCTTTGGCATTCTTTGCGGCCGCCAACGCCACACCAACTTTTTCAAGTTTTGGATCAAGTCGAGCAAGAGTGCTATCAATTTTAGAAAGACGTTTATTGTAGTTATTTAAACGTTCACGAAGCGTTGCGAGACGGCGTGAAGATACCGGCTTTTTCGCAGCTTTCTCGACTGCTTCACCTAATGCATCTTCTCCTGATCTTGCAAGTTCATTGTCAGCTTTAGTCACCATACGTCGTGTTTCGTCGATATCAGCTTTAGATGCTAATACACCTTCGCCTTCAATCATTTTCATCAATGCTTCAGCTTCTTTAACTTCTGTAATTCGCTTCTTTTTGATACCACTAGTTCTTGCAGATATCTCATGATATTGATTCATACGAACAATTAATTCAGCTTCTGCTTCTTTTAATTCAGTTTGAGTACGTTCTTTTTCTAGCTTTATTTTTTCTTTTTCTAAAGCAATTGCTTCACGTTGCCCTTGACGATACTTAATAATTTTCTCAACTTCAGCAACTGTCGCATTTTTAATATCAGTATTATTTTTACGTAAGTCTCGTGCCGCTAAAACTGCCGCTCTACGTGCGGTATATAGTTTTTCTTCAGCAAGTGAAAGTTTTAAAGACGCTTCGGCTTCAAGACTACGATCGACATTACCAGACCAATCTTCTAAAATTTCTTGCTTTTTCTCAAAACCTTTATCAATATCATATTTAACTTCTTTGACATTTTTACCAGCGATAATTTGATCACCTTTTATGGTAACTTCTTCTTTGCCTAATTTATTAAATTGATCTTCAGTCATCAAATGACTTTCAAGAAGAAATTCATCGCTTGGCTTTTTAGCAAAGACGCCGTGGAAGAATGCTATAGCTTCAGTACGATTTGCACGAATAGCTTTACTACTCCACAACTGCGCCATGACATAATCTTGGTCACCTTTTGTAGCCATGCCTAAAGCTTCTAGTAATTCTATTTGCGCATCATGATAAGCCCTAGTGTCATCTGCCAGCTTACGAGCGTTTCGCTCAATAATTTGCCAACCTTCATCACCAAATCTATTTTTATATCCAGCAATCATATCATCAGTTAGATTGCCAAAATTCATTTCACGAGCAATAGCAACAAACTCAGCATCGTCAAAATTAGTACCCGTACCACGCTCAATGGGTGGCTTACGTCCTGATTGATTTTTACCTTTGATTATGTCTTTACCTAGTTGACTAGCACGAGTTGCCGTTTCTGACGCTCGTTGTCCAATAGGGGAAAAATTTTCACCATTTAATTTCGCCAAGTCCATACGAGTCTGAATAATATTATCCTTGGCTCGAAGGGCAACTTGCTCATGGCTATCTAATAGACGCTTAGTCTTATCTTCAATAGACGCTTCAGCTTTACCTTTTTGCATGTGGTTCAATAGAATACCACCGGTGTCATATAATTTTGCGGTGATCAATGCCATTTTACTAGAAGCACTTGTTAATCCTCTAATCAAAGGACTTGTTCCACCAATGTATCTATTCTGTAAAATTTTTACACCACCTCGACCTATCACTTTAACACCAGATCGTAATGCTCCTTGTGCCATAAGTGCGGTAGGTTTTACAATTCTAGCACCAAGTGCCACACTTTCAGCAGCCATCGCACCAGCGGAACGCGCAACCGGATTTTCAGCTACTACTTCAAATGTGTTCTTACCACCTTTAATGATTGGTTTTAACACCGCGCTATTTGCAAGACCATTACCAAAATTAGATACCCCCATGTATACGGGGTTTTGAGGGTTCAACCAATGATTAGGATTTGAAACGTGTAGTGAACTCAAAGGATCACGAGCAGCTTTCCACACACCAACACCACCACCGAACACACCACCAGCCGTAAGGTTAATACCAGCTTCCATTGTAGTACGTAAGTCTTGTCGTAGTTGTAGTGCGCTTTCTTGAACTCCTTGTGCAATCATACCGTTTAGCATATATGTGCCAATTTTTTTCGCAGTTCCGACCTTTTTAACTACGTTTAATCCTGGTACAAAAGTTGATACGTCTATGAAAGAAGCTAAACCGCCAACTAACATTCCTAAAATACTTCCACCATGTAGATCACCACGAGCGTTATGCATTTTACGAAGACGTTCCACACGCTCCATGAATTGTTGTGGGCCGTGTACATCTTCAAACATCCCACGACGAACCCAAGACTCTGCGTCAGTTAGGTCTTTATAATTACCCATAAAGAATTTTTGAGGATTGAATCTGTTTTCAGGGTCGTAGTACATTTGCATATCTTCCGGAACAAGATCGCCGGTTGATTCCCCATAATTTTGTGCAGACTTATCGTCAATAAACATACCATAACGAAGTGAATCACCAATTATAGTTTCTTGCATATACGTTTCATACATCGTCCCAAAGAAACCTAAAGCGGGCGTTGTCACACCAGACGCCTTATACGGCGTAGAAACTGCGTTAATAGCATTAGTATAACGTTGTATTTTCGCCCTTTCTTCAGCATCAACTTCTGCGTTGATGGGCGTAACGCCGTAGGTAAACTCTTCAGCCATTCTTATTTTCTCCCAAGGTTGACTCTAAATCCAAACTTTGCTTCCGCATCTTCATCCGCAAACAATTGTCTAAACCACGCGTAGAAAAACGTTTCGTCTTTACCACGTGTTCTACTCATATTTTTTTTAAAGTTATATTCATCCATTTCTTTATTATCATTACCCACAATAAGATTCCCATTGTCATCTTCTGTAAACGTAAATTGACCAATTGTCATTAACGCTTCTAAACGTGGATCATAAAAATCGGAAGTCATTTTTGTAAGTGACCCTAAAATACTATTACCATACGCGACTTTATGTAATTCTTCAGCCGACGGACGTTCTAAACTCATTCCTTTTGATTTAAGAACTTTAGGTAAATTATTTAGACCATCTCTAAAATTAACCATCTCAGATGCAAACATCCCATTAACGTCCATGACACCAAACAATTCATCCCAATCTTGGTACTTGCATGATTTTTTACCTTTAGATTGGCAATACTCTGCCATTTGTCTCAATACGTCTCGTGCGCCTGGTGAGAAAAAGTTAGCCCCATAGACTTGTTTACCAGCGGGACTCCATTTATCCATTGTCTCTTTGTCAAATCCAACGGTTCTTCCAGCTTTTTTAATTAGACCTTCTGTCGCCCAAATCATTACCGCACGTACGGGCGCGGGGATAGCATTTTTAATTGGTATTGCTTTTTCTAGAAATTCGTCAACTTCAGATATTGGCTCATTGATGCCGTCTGAACGTGTCAACATTTTTTTCATCTCTTTGTCGAATGCTACTTTTTCTTCAAAATTTTCAGGCTTTGATTTAGGCAATGGTATATTAGGTTCAATATTTTCTAATGGTTTTTCTTTAGCCTCAAAAGAAAACATTTCCGAAAGCATCATTATTTTATCAACAATATTAGACGTGACCGGTTCAGGCGCAACTTTTGACATTTTTACTTTAGCAAAAGGTTTAATCGTATCTGCTTGCGCTGATGAAATACCCAACAAAGACGCAAAATTAAATGTGTCTGGTCGTTTTCGGAAGTCTTGACCTTTTTCAATATTAGCTAAATCTGGGTTATTACCAAAGAATTTATCATGTTCTCTTTTACGGCGTGAGTCCAATGCTTTTAATTTATTTGCATTACTTAGGTTAAGTATCTCGTAACTGACGGACGCTGCGTCTCCACCTTTAAGATGTTTAATAAGATTTGGGCCAATGAGGGCGGGTGAATTGTAAGCCATAGATACAAGAGAAATACGTTGATTGGCATTTAATGGAACTCCTTCTAATCTAGACTGCACAATTTTTTCTGCTTCTTGAACTTTAAAATCAAACAATCTACGAGATTGCGCTTCATCTAAAATGATTTCACCAGATAAAAGTTTTTGATATTTTTCAGGAGTAAACCCAAGAACGTCTTGAACAATAGTTGGATTAGCTTCTAAGTTTGTTCCATAGCCTACATGTTTAATACCGTTAACCATATGGACTGATCCATTATAACCTTCTTCCGTAGTGATAAAATCAAATCGATCTTGATTGTATTTACCAGGCTCACCTAGACCCGCTGGGCCGTGATAAGCAAGTGCTTGATTAAACATACCATCGTACACTTCGGAAGGATTTGCTTGGTTAAATTTTTTGTAATGCGCGGGGACAGTAATGTTTTCTGAAGGTGGTAGAAATCCTGAAGTTGTCAATTCATTATGTGTGTTTTCATAACCCACCTTTAGTTCTTCTTCTAAATCAGGCATTAAAGTCTCCTATTTCATGTTGTTCAATAATTGTAGTAAGATATCATTTTTAGTTGTTGATTCATCTGTATCTACAAAATGAGGTATAACACCTAAATGATACCCTGAATATCTACCATCACCATCTTTCTCTCCGTAAGGTGATAAAACTACGTATGGATTTAAATACTTTTGAGCCATTAGTAAATCATTTTTATAATCACCGGTAAATTTGATTGTAGAATTTGGTTGTGGTTGCCACCAACTAAACCCATCACGACTAGATGATCCATCTGCATTAATTTTAGTAATCTGTTCTACATTCATTTCAACCCCGACATTTAAACCGATAGGTGTAGTAGGATTTAAACTATCAAAAATACCGTAAACGGTTACGTTTTTTGTTGTTTCAGTTCCCATCGCGTCTATTGAAGTGACGGGTATATTGAAATATTTTGAAGGACGTATTTGAATATCACCACCATCGGTAATATTTAAATCAGGAAAACCATCTGTAATCGTTAAAGCGGCTTCATTCATATTGCCTAAAACATCTTCTACTTCACCATCAGGATTATTAATCTGATTACCGACCGGAATTTGTCCGAATTTTCCAACATCAAGGAACATTTCTGCATCAGCTTTATAATGTAAAGCATCGTTGTAATACACAACTTTACCTTTTAATTTATTAGCCATCGATTTTATAAGATTGTCTTGATTGTCGTCATCATCAGTTGTCCATTTACCACTAACAATTAAATCAGCAACCCCTTGAGTCATCATGTCTTTTAAACGACTGACCAAAGTATTATCCATTTCTGGGCTTCCCCAAATCATATCGCCTAAAATTACTTCATCAAAAATTTCAGCGGTTGCGGATGACTTTAACCAATTATTATATGCAGCTACCCTTTTAGGCTTACTAGCAACGTCAGATTCACCTGATTTAATGTCTTCCGCAAAAATCATATTCATTAGACCGGTTTCGTCAATTAGTTTATGCGCTTCTTCATACTCTGGTAGAAGTGTCGCACTACTAGTTATTGTGTCTGTGCCTGATATAAGAGAAGCAATCTTTGGGCCAACCACTTTGTCTTGCCCAAACACGTCATCTTTTATTTGACTTAAATCATTTGTAGAATCAATTTGTTTTAGCATTGATAGTGTGCGATCTACAATTTCAGTATTCTCAGACAAAAGACCCGCTTTTATTTTAGCTTTCAAAGTGTCGTCAATAACTCCAATTCCGTAACGATCAACGGCAGCACCAATGATTTCACCAAACTGAAATTGTTTTTGATTATCAGCCGTAAAATCAAAATTAGGGTTTAAAGACATTTTACCCAACACGGTTTTAGCATTTGCCGCAGTTAAATCTCCCGCATCTCCCGTACTTACATTATTCATCAGTTGACTTTGTTGGGTTAGAAACGTTGCGTTTTCAAGTGCTAGTTTCAGGTATGCACTTTTAACTTTTTGTACTTGTGGTGTAGATACTCCAGACGTTCCAGAAAGTGAAAGAAATGTTTTTTTATACCACTCATTAAGAGCCGTCGATAAACCTGAAGGGTTGTGTTTAAATGTAGATTCAATTGTAGCTAAATCAGATAGTGATTCGGTGACGGATTTTGACCCTTCTTGTGTTAAATGTTTTTGGTTGGCAGCGTTCACATCAACAAGAAGTTGTGATACTTGCGATGGAAACTTTTCTCGTAGTGATTGAAGACCATCGTTAGTGCCAGATTTATCACCCACCGGTATAAATTGTTTATCCAAAAAAACGGCAAATCTGCGACCAGCTTCGGGACTAATCTTTGCGCCTTTGACCATTGCACTTAGAACACGTGATGACACCGCGCCATCAGATTGTCCGGGCATAATTGACCGCATTTTTTTCATAGCTGACATATAAGAGTCAACAATATTACCACCAGGATTTTGAAATGTGGTGACCAATCCATCAACAATAGTTGTTTCAATTTTAGCGCGATTTTCTTTTATAACTTGAACTTGTTTTTCAGCACTTAACTTAACAATATTTTTCTGAAACGCTGCTTGTGCAAATTGATTTACCGTAGAGTCCTTTGAACCTTGCGCATAATTTTTATCCCACCACGCTTTAGCGTTAGTGTCAAAATCTGCGGGTTTCCAATCGGCTGATTTAATCAACATATCAGCATACAAATCAGCCCCTAATTGTGATCCAAGGGATTCTTTATAAGCTTGGTTGTAGTGTATATTATTACTATTGGTTTCAGCTTCATTGAAATTTTTCAATCTATCTGCTTTTGATTGTGGTACGGTTGTCACCGCGCCACTAGAGTCATATGTTGTAGTAAGAGTAGACTCTAATGCTTTGGTATTACCAGCAATAGCACCTTGTCTTTTTTGTTCTTCAGCAAATCTGGTAGCTTCCAACTTGTCAATCTCATGTGCAGATTTCGCCATGTTTTGCATTGTGTTTTGCATTGTCCCAAAGAAGTTGTTAAACGCATTTGACAATGTTGCTTCACCCGCCATGATGTCTGTGCCAACCATAGATGATACGTGCTTTTTAATAGCGTGATTTACTTTAGCACTACCAACCTCTAATTTGGTATTACCAGAAAGCTGGGACAAAACTGACTTTGTACGGGCTTGTCTAGCCATGAAGATTCTCCTTCGTTGAAGTTATATTATTTATAATGGAGTTGTCCAAAAACTTTTCTTTGGTGGTTCACCTCTTATAGCACTAAGCGTGTCTTGTCTTGCGCCATATTGTTGTCCCGCTGATAGCGAGGTGCTTGCGAATCCTAGGATAGCACCGGTCTTCTTAGCGGAAGCTTCAGCCATTACGTTCCCCGCTTGGTTCTCAGCTTGTGTGGTGACGTTACTGTAATTCTGTTCAGACGCTGCTTTATTTGACTCAAGTCCCGCCAACGCTCTTGCGGAGTTTTTATCAATACGTGTAACGTTCAACGCTTCGCCGTACATTTCTTCAAACATAATTAAACCCAAAGAACTGTTAGACAACGACGTCTCCGACGCTTGTAATGATCCAATGTCTTCATTAGATTGACGAACACGCTCTGATTGTTGATCTAAATTATCTTCTTGTTCTTCTGCAATCTTTCGATTGGCTTCAGCATACTCTGCTTCAGCTTGTTGTTTCGATGCTTCGTACTGTGCTTTTGCTTGCCTAGCTGCTTGTTGTTCCATACGTTTAGCTTGATCCATCTGTTGCTTGGCTTGCATGGCACTAGAAGCGATCATCATAATTGTAATAGGATCACACATAATAATTACCCCTGTCTTGTGATTTCATTAAAGAACCCAACGTAATCGATGGATGTTATATTCATTGGTTTTTCGGAATTATTAAATATACGTATTCCGACTGTTTTACCATCCGATTTTATGGGAACTCTAAATCCACCTAATTCAGAGATAGCCGCGACTCCAACTTTTGAACTACCTGAACCAACGACACGTCCATTAAAAGTGTAAACATCAGGGGTTCTAAATTCAGGTGTTACTTCACACCTAAAAAATCCCGTCTGTTTATAGTTACACACAATGTTTCGAATTTGAAAACGTCCACCGGTCATAGTTAGCTTCTGATTGTTTGAGTCTCTTGGAAACAATTTAGATAAAGTAACTGAAGATGTAAAGGTTTCTCCTACAATTGCAGAACCACTTGAATAATCTCCTGACGAAGTAATAGTCGTTGTGGTCGGATACGCTACGTTCAATACTTCACCAACTTGCCCAGCGGGAAAATCTGTAGAAAGAACCACACGTGATGAACTGTTGTGTTCGTAAGGTGTAGTCCATGTAGTCAAGTTAGTAATAGCACTATACACACCGGTTGCGGTTATCTGTCGATCCATTGATATTTGATAAGGATGTTTTTCATCAGACAACTCATATCGCAAGAATGTCTTTTCAAATACTACTGTACCGTTTCTTGACAAGACCATATACATCTCGCCGTCAATAACCGCCATCCATTTTATTTTAGATGTAGAACCATACGTCCATTTCGACCAAGCAGATTGTGCTTTAGTTTCTCCATCTACATACATCTTATAAATATATAATGAAGATCGATCTGATTTTGATAATAGCATGATCATATCATTAGTTGAGTCCCCCGTCATTCGGACTAATGGGGCTGGGATATAACCTAATGCATGTAAGGTGACATCTTGTGCGATGTTAGAGACAGAGTTGTCATCGTATTGATACTCAAAAACAATAGCGTCTCTACCAGACTTCGCGGCAAAATATAATGTATTACCTAAAGTAATTGGCTCACACGAATCCTCTGTCAAATATGATGTTGATAAATCCACAGTAGCATTTGATGGTGTAAAAGTAGCATCACCAGATACTTCGAACTGTGCTTTATTTGACGTTAAGAATAATGATTTTCTAAAACCAACGGCGTGTTTCAAATCGTTCACGGTTGAAGAAGACGCCACAAGACCAAACGCGTCGCTATCAAGTGATTGGGTTGAGAAGTCGGGCCAGAAGGTAAAGTATTGTGATGATTGTGACATGAATACAGTTTCACCTGACACAAACACTAAGCGATTTCTGTGGAACGCCAACGCGGTAATTTTATTATCCACGAAGTCTGGGTTCTTAACTGTATCGACATCACCAGCTTTTCGCGGCTCCCAATCATTTTCTTTAAATGTAAATGAGCCGTCTGCTTCTCTAACCAAAACATGTGGCATGGTTGAAGGATTGAAATAGTTATCAGCGTGTGGGTCAGCAGCTTCAATCCAGCCACCTTCAAAAGAATCAAACTTTGCCCAATAGCCAATTAATTCGCCGTCAATATTTGACCCCACCCGTATTGGGTAATCAGCGGGGGCGGATAACGGTAAGTATTTTCGATCAGGCACAGAGTCCGTCATTGTGTACGGGCCATATGTAGCGTCTGTTCCTGAATGTTCTAGCGTAAATAATGCCGTTCCCGTAAGAACAATTGTTTCGCCGTTCTGTACGGCAGTCACTCCTGATGGTAATGTTAAGCCACCTATAATTGACGTTGCGAGTTCTGTGTTTGAAAGTGCAGTTGTTACTGCGTTATTATAAATAGTTGTTGTGACACCACCCGTAGTTAATGTGATGGTGTATGTGGTTGATGAATTAGTTGTTCGACAGTTAATAAGTCCGCGATATTGTGGAACATAAGTTGAAGCCAACATTCCAACTGTAGTGGTTTTATTAGCAATGACGGTGTAATCAGCGATTGTTACAAATGAGAAAGACTCTTCAGCGTCGGTCGCTACTAAATAAGTTTTTCCATCTGGAAATGCAACTGTCTTTTCCACACCGTTTAAGTCAAATACTTTTAGGTCGCCCCCATTAATTGTAATTAAATATTGCTCAATAGCGTCTCGACTATACGCGTAAATTGCGGGCGTATCACTATCTAGAATATGAGACATTGACGAAATATGACGGGACGCTGGTCTACTTTCGAAACCGCCCGTTACTACAGACACTAAAATGTTCTCTGCTTCTTGTACCTGACCGGGCAAGCGCACGGGATCAGGTTGTCGACTCACCCCTTGATAGAGCGTTTTGATGGATTGCTCTATTAGCTTACCCATATTTTATCTCCCTGATAATGTGTGATAACGGTGGGTGGCATAGTAACAATGCGCATTGTCTTTGAGAATGTTGTTATCCTCTAATTCTGACTCAGCGTCTTGTAGCGCAGCCCATGCTTCCATTTCGGCACGTTGTGTAAAACTGTCTAGCGCAACTGATCCCATAGAAGATTCCTGGAATTTTCGAGCTGCACGAAATGCTATATAGTTTTGAAGTTCAATTGTTAAATCTTCAAATTCAAAATTTACGGTTACTCGACATAGTAAATCTTTATCGAAAGTAAAAACTTTTTTAGTTAGATCGTATAGTTTTCTTTTAGTTAAGTTAACACGTACACTTACATTAGTGTCACGGTCACTATCGATCGTATCAACCCGCATATAAGTCACGGGAAGTAGAATTTCATTTTGGTAGTTTCTTTTAAGTTTAATATCTTCTGTGTTGTAATGCCAACCTTTAGATAAAACTTCTAGTTTGACCTCATCCAATTTAGCTTCAGCACTTTCTCCGTCAGGCAAACCTGAAGTTAATGACGAGATCGGCGTTTCACCAATTGAATCAAGGATAATGTTTACGGCTTGTAGCTTTGTTAACATAATATTTCCTCTCATCAAAAAAAAGGGGAGACATAGGATATCCCATGCCCCCCCTAAATTACTTTAAGCTGACTTCAACTCAATCGCCATTTCTGGGCGCATTGTGCCGTGACCAACAAACATCTTGCTGACCATGAAATCCTCAAGACGTCTCACATCTCTCTCAGTCTCAAGAGAAATATCAAGAAGCTTGACAGTTGCAACGGCTTGTGGACACCACATAACACCAACGGTGTTTGTGTAGTTCGCACGGTATTTCGAGAATACTGTTGCAGTAGAAGATTCATCAGTAGATGGGATGTTACGAGATTTCACAACGGTTACACCGTCGATCATCATAGTCTCTGCACGTCCATCAATACCACCCGCACCCGCGTGACCGAAATCACGATTAAGTACTAAGTAATTGTTGGTTGCATCTTTAGCATATTTAATTGCGTCAAAGATTTCAGTAGTGACCGCAAGGTAACGAGGCATAGACTCTGGAACATCTTTGTTAAAGAGTTTAATGTTCGCGTCACGTATAGCGTCGATCCAATCTGTACCTGAATACACACCAGCGGAAGCCGCAAGTGAAGTATCAGTAATAGATTCACCGCCCGGAAAGGGTGATGCCGCAGCAGTACGGGCTGCCAAGATCAATTGCCTGAACACGTTTTGGTCAAATACTTTAGCTAGTGCGCGTCCCATTTCAGATGAGATAATTGAGCGCATGTCAAAGTGACTTAGGATACGGTCGAGATCAGCAATACCATAATGCGACACAAGAATGTCATCTACATTAATGGTTAGTTCTGAAGTCGAGAAATCATTACCAAGCATTTCTGTGCCGGGTGTATGATATTCAGCTTCCGCTTTCCAAGTTTTAGGGAAACGATAAGATTTCGCACCGCCCGCGAGGGACTTTACAGTATGCTTATCGAGTGTAACAGTTGCGGAGTCAAAAGCCGTAATGACTTCTCCTCCAAATAAATCCAAATAGAGGCTTCGGTTATCTAGCGAACCACCAGAGGTTGCTCCTTTACCAAAACGTACTACGGATGATGCATCGCCTAGGGCCATGACTTTTCTCCTATGTTTAGTTAGATTGATTTAAAACGAAAATGAAGCCTAATTATTTCCGATTTAGATTATCCGTCGTAACGGGTCTAACGTACTATTATTGGCATTCTTGCACCTTTGTGGGCAGAACCTCACTCTAAAGGCGAAAAAAACAGAGATGACTTTCGCCACCTCTGTTCTATTCTTTTTGTAAACACTATTGTCCGTCTAAATCCCAAGTTGCTGATTGCATTTTTCGCATCACTTCTTGACGGAAAGCTGCGTCAGTTGAATACTTTGGGTTCTTCATATCAGACATCATCTCACCTTTATTACGATACCCAAACGTATTACCAGAGCGTTGTTCTCCGCTTAATAGTCGAGGTTCGTTACGGTTAGGTGCGGTCGCGCCCATACGAACTTTCATAGCATCAATACCAATACGCCAATTTGGTGACGCAAGTAAGGTATTGTACTCAAGCACTTCTTCTTCCGGAATATTATCGGCTGCCCATTTAGACAATGCATTCCATTCGTCTTCACCACCGGCATATTCAAGAGCCTCTTTAGTTTGTGCCTCTTGTCTATACCCCATGTTGTCAACGTATTGTGTAACTAGATCGCGAGGTATTCCAACTTTTTCCAAAGCTACATATTGATCTTCGGTGAAGTCTCCGTCGGATTGGTAAGCAGCTTCGAGGTCTTCTCGTTTAAGACCGGCTGACTCATAAATGGTACGAACTTGCTCCGACTCTCCCGACTGTTCTTCCTTTGGTGTCTCCGGAGTTTTGCTCTCCGGTGGAGTGTTCTGTTCCAAGCGATAAGCAAGTTCTTTTGCATGATTTTCCCACGAGTAATTACCGGTTTTATTGTCATAAAATTTATCGAAACCGCCTTCAGGCATTTCAGGAACGGGAACAAGTTCTTCTCCCGTTTCACCATCTGCCTCTTGGCTACGATACTTTGTGACCATTTGTTCATTATACTCTTCAGACCCCGCGACGGGGGTTGCGTTCTCTTGTTCTTCAGCCATAAATTTTCCTTATATCTTATTGTGGTTGTTGTTGTTCAGGTGACGCGATTTGTTGTCCCATCATCTGTCCCGCGGCTTGTGCCATTGCTTCTTGTCCGCCTTGCATGGTTTGTTGTTGCGCTTCTTGTTGTTGCTTTTGTTTTACTTCTTCAGTAGACCTTACGGCATCTGGTAAATCTAGTCCATGAAAAGCTTTGGATAATAACACATCCATCTTTACGTAAGACACAAGTTCAGGGGGAAGTCCTTGAATAAATTGCAATGCAACTTGAACACGATTGACATCTTGCTCACGTCCTAAAGCCTCAAGACCCGTAAGTATCACGGGTTCAATCATATCGTCAGGCCAATCAGGAAGTTGTCCATTAGTTTTCATTTGATTCACTAATCTTTTAAGACGCGCTTGTTGCATGTCTTGATTCAATTGTGAATAAACGCCACCCAATGTGGACTCAAGTTCTTCTGTTAATTTTCTAATTTCAAAAGCGGTAGTTCTTTCGGAATCACGGACGCCTGAACCACTCATGAGAAACGCTTGTGAAATCTCACGCGTTTGTCTTTCAAGTTCAGCTGCACACAATTGCATTCCGTTATTGTTTTGGAATTGCAACATGACAACATCTTCAGGGTTGCCAACAATGATCTCACCATTTTCTGCTTTTGCAATACGACGACGTAGGTTTAAACCCCCCGCGGCATTTGGTCTAATCATTGTTACATTTCTTGAAGCCATTGCGGCACCGTCAATTAAACCTTTTGACAAGGCATCGATTGTACGAAGATCAGGTAAATGCTCTTCGATTTTACCTCGACCATAGTCTTCTCCAACCACGGCGGTATAACGTAATGCATTATAAGGTAATAGCTTATATGTACCGATAGAGCCTGATACTTTTTTAGCATTGATTTCTTGATAAATATCCCACTCTTGTTTCTTTGAATTCCATTTAATATGGGTATAAAGAGGTACACGATTTTGGGAGTAATCATCTGCGGCTACCATTGATTGTGCATTTTCAGGTAACGCTTCAGGTGATAGATATTCTTCAGTAATAATTTCTTGCACTTCTCCAGCCATAGTGCGGGAAACACAATATTGATCTAAGCGGAAGATACGAATACTATTATCTTCTTGCATAAATTCTAAACAATTACCGGTGACAAGCAGATATTGAAGACAAAGATTGGTGTTACGTCGCCATTGCTTTCTTTCAATTTCTGCGCCTATTAGTTTTTCGGACATCACTAACCCTTGTTCTATATCAGGGTTGAGTGCCATCTCGCCTTGTTGCATACGAACTTCCGCTGGAACATCTAACTTAAAACTAGATTTTCCAGGTGGGTACATCGCAACCATTAGCCTTGACGCTAGTGATACTGTGGCTCTTGCTCCTAGTCCTTGATACGGTTCAGGAAGAATCGCAAACTCGTTGTGACCTTCTGGTGGCATCAAAGCTGGGATGGTAAGAGCAGCACAGTCTCGCGCACGTCTTAGATATGGGTCGCGCTTTCGTTTCATTAATTCGTAGCGGGAACGTGCTGACTCTGCCATATGAACCTCTTATTGACTAGTGTTTACGCCCGTGCCGACTGGCCCGGATGCGCCTGAATTAAGATTGATCTGCAAACTCTTGCGCTGATCTTTCTTACCTTTACGTCTCGACTTCGCATAAGCCTCACTATCCGGCAAAGCTGCGGCACTAGGTGCTGGTGCAGTTGGTGCTGGTGGTGGCGGCGGTGGCGGTGGAGGAGGCGGTGGTGCTTTAGGTGATGGAAAACACATCTCACAATTTCCTTCTATTAAATAGACCGGTATCTTTGTACCCCAATTTATGATACAACTTTTGAGTCCGGTCTTGGTTGACGTTGGTAGAGATTCCCAAATTGATTACCTTTGCTCCCGACTCTGTTGCCCATTTATCATAAGCTTTAAGTAGGCGAACGCCAGCGGATGAACCTCTGTGTGATGGTGTGACGTACAATGCCATGTCTGATGCAAAAAGTTCGTCACTAAACCAATGAGGGGACACACCCCCAACAAACAGTCCTATAATCTCATCGTCCGTTTCGGCGACAAGTCCACAATACATTTGAGGGTAGTCCATTATTGATGCCCAAAGTTTGAGAAGCTTTTCCCTATTAAAAGTTAGGAATGAAAAATAAGATTCCTCATGCATTGCTTGACCAAGTTCAAGAACTTTATCAACGTCATGGTGTGCCATCTCTCTGATCTTCATTTTCGTCTCCTTCTTCTTCAAGTGCTTTCATCATTACAAGTTCATCAATTAAATCCCGACGACCAGCATAACGTATGTGGTCTTCGAGAGTTTCCTTAGAACCGATACAACGATGGGGATAGGTTTTATCCAACATCTTTATTAGATCAAACGTTCGATGTGGAAAATGAATTGTGTCCACATCTTCGTAGATTTTTGGTACTTCGGTACTCATGGGCAGAACCCCCCTTCATTAGTTAATCACATTGCTTTTGACCCGTAGATGGGTCGATGAAGCAAGCTTCGGCTTTTGGTTCAGCATCTTCTTTTACTTCATTGAGTATACCAAAACGCTTTCCAGATGCACGGAATGTCGTGATTCCTTTACAACCTAATTCCCACGCTTGGCGGTACAATTCTTTAAAAGTATCGTACGTCACGTTGTCACCAACGTTACATGTTTTAGATACCGCCGAATCTACATACTTAGAAACAAGTGCCAACATATCTAAATGCTCTTGCGCACTAATTTCATTAGCCGTTTTCCCCGCGACACCTTGATGATACGCGTAGTCTTCCACACGTTCTACTTGATGTCCATCAAATTGTTGAATAGTTCTATCATAGAAATGTGCAAACGGTGGTTCAATTCCAGACGAAACATTATCAGCAGTTAAACTAATTGTTCCGGTAGGAGCGATGGATGTTAGATGAGAGTTACGAATACCTTGAGTTTTAATTTTTTCTTGAACCCAATCTGATAACGTCCTGACAAATTTACTTTGTAGATATTTTTCTGCATCGTATAAAGGAAACGATCCTTTCTCTGCAGCAAGATCAGATGACGCGGCGTAAGTATAATCTCTAATTGTCTCAAGAACTTTTGCCGTAAAATCTAAACACCCTTGTGTTCCATATGGAAACCCACACAGTTCACTAGCGTTTGCCAGACCGGTCACACCTAGACCCATTCGTCTTTTATTTTTCGCTTCATCTTTTTGTTTATCAAGAGGGTAAATTGTTCTATCAATTACGTTATCCATAGCACGAACTACATTATAAATGTCGCCCGTTAATTTACCATAATCAAATTGACCATCAACCACATACTTAACTAAATTAAATGAACCTAAAAGACATGCGCCGTATGGTGGCAAAGGCTGCTCACCACAAGGATTCGTGGCGGCAATGCTTTCGCAATACCACAAGTTGTTCATTTTATTGATTGTGTCAATAAACAAAACTCCCGGCTCTGCCCAATCCCATGTGTTTCTCATGATGGTATCCCACAAAGCTACGGGGTCAATCTCGTCATACACCTTCCCTTTATATACAAGTGGGAAAGGTTTCTTTTCTTTCAGACATCTCATGAATTCATCGGTCACACCAACAGAAACATTGAAGCCGGTTAGCTGATCGGCGTTTGACTTTGCAGTAATAAATTCCATAATATCAGGGTGATCAATACGTAGCACCCCCATCTGCGCCCCTCTTCGGTGTCCGCTGGAAGCAATGGTCTGACATACTGCATCAAATATTCCCATAAAGCTGACTGGCCCACTAGCTTTACTATCAAGCGAAACAATGTGATCACCACGAGGGCGAATGTTCGAAAAATCATAACCAATCCCTCCACCTTTTTTCATTGTTAAACCTGACTCTTTTGCTTTATCAAGTATATCAGACAGATCATCTTCAATTGTACCTGACACAAAACAGTTGTAAGCCGTGGTCATTCTTGTTGCACCCATTGCATTTTGTACACGTCCAGCGGGTAAGAATCTCATAGTTCTTAACGTGTCTTTGAATTCTTCAAAGTGTTGTGGCGTGTCTTTCAATGCGCCAGCAATCCGAACTATTTTAGAATAAAAGTCTTCGCCGGTTTGTCGATATTTTACTTTATCAATTTCATTAGATAACGGAAGTGTCATTCCGTAATGGTGATTTGAAATCATTTAAATTAGTCCCTTCATTGTTGGTGGTTTATAGTTTGGGCCTTTAATTACTTTGCCATCTTCACGTAGCATGGGTTTACCATCTACTAATTTAGTCATGTTGGATTGATGAACACGCACAAACGCTGGTTGTATTGGTATACCGAACGTGACCGCAAAGCCACTAACGACATACATTATATCTGCAAGTTCTTTAACCATGTTCTCAAGTTGTTCGATGTTTGGCTCTTTTGATTTTATTAATTGATAACTAATAGCACCAACTTCCGCCTCAAGTTCACGAACTTCTTCTTTAATTAAGTCCATACGTAATTGCAAAAGATCAACATTTAATTCAGCATTCATTGGTTGACCCATCGCCTTTTGGAAATGGGTCACATACGTTTCTCTAATGTTACTACTCATCACTCAATGTCTCCGTGATTGTCCATTTCTTTTCGCTCGACGATGGTGATGAGTCGGTCGAGATACCATCTTGCTTTGTTGAGATCGTGGATGGCTTTACCTTTACCTCTGTATCTACTGACGTACTTGATGATGTTTGCGAATTGGACGGCTTCGTCGCCTTCGAGCGTTTCCGCGACGGCTTCGATGTAGTCGATAGTTTGAATTCCGTCTCTGAATTGGTAGTGTTTAGGGCTGACGGTTGAATCCATTCTGCCTTCAAACTGTTCGGATGCCATAGTCTTACTTCTCCATTGTTAAAATTATAATCGTCGTATCGTAAAATACGAGCAAGTCGTATCATAGTGATGGCATACTCTTGAGTTAAACCATTGTCGATGAACGCTTGTATTACATTCATCCACATTTGTTTAGGTGATGCAGCGGCGCTAGTTATCTTATGTGCGCCAACTTTACCAACTCCTGGAATACCTTTGTAGTTGTCGGTTGAATCCCCCATGATAGATTGTTCTAGCATAGTGATGTCCGCTTGTGCTTTATTAATCTTCACCCAACGTTTCATCTTATCAGGGTTGAAGAATTTTACCGGCAAAGTAAACATGTCTTTATCAATAGAGATTACCACGGGATCAGGAATGTCGGGGTGTGTTCCATAGATGCCTAACAAATCGTCAGCTTCTAAGCCTGACAAAACTGACCATGAATATTGCTTTTGTAAATAGTCACGTACTGACGCTAAGAACATCGGACGTTTACTTTCTTTCCGATTCATTTTGTACTCAGGGTAAATGTCGTGACGAAAATATTTACGTTTGATATCGGAGAAACACAAAATAGTTTTGTTTGGTTTTACCGGACGTATCCATTCTCTTAGCATAACTTCCGCGTATGCAAACGCGTCTTCTTCTTTCGCTGGAACTAGGTCATCACCTGAATCCTCTACCGCAATAGCTGATTTAAAAGCGATGATGTCAGCATCCACAAGTGCCGTCGTCATATCTTCTCTCCTAAATTTTTACATCCGTATGTTACGTTTATTGGAAATGGAAACACATCATGCGCATCGTCGCGCATTTGTTCGGCTCGAATTATACAACGTGTGTAATTTTTATATGGGCCGTAGTCATCCGTAACTCCAATACATTTACCGTCTGTTGATAAAGCACAGACTAACATGAATACTTCAAACATTTTGTTATCTCCTAATGTGTCTCGCGCCAGCTATTGCCAATGTCATATGAGCCTGACGTCGGACAATTAAGTCCTAGTTGCTCACCGGCAAGTTTAATAGCTTTCGCAAATAGTTTTCCAATTGATTCTGCATGTTGTGGTCTACAAGATAGCTGAACTTCATCATGGACATTGGCACAATAATTAAATGTGACCGGTAGTTCTTCAACCACATGTCCATCACGCTCACATAAATCATAATGAAATATTACGAGAGCCTTTTTCATTAAGATACTTCCCGCACTTTGCAATAAAAAATTTAAAGCAGAATGTGGACTAAGTATTTTAATATGACGTCCATCAATGCCTAGAATGTGACCACGTTCGGCACGTTTCTTTATTAGATCAGACAACTTTCCCAGACCGATAATACCTTCATTCATTCTTCGACGAATTTCTTTACCGTTCTTACAAGGCGCGTTTGCCTCTCGCATTATCTGTGAAAGTTTACGATCACTTGCGCCGTACAAGTAAGCGTACGTTGCACGTTTTACCACGTCACGATCATCAAGTTCAATTAACTTACCGGTACGTGAGTGAACGTCTGTGCCATCTTCTTTCTTTCCTTCGAGCAGCGCAGTAGTATATGCACCATCATCAAAGTGTCCTAAGTAATGTGCCAACATTCGTAACTCTAAAGCATCGGCATCAATACCAACAAGCTTGTCCCCAACGTCAGGTTTCCACACTTCGCGCATTCGTAAATCTCTCTTACTAATCTGCGCCATGTTTGGCCCAAAGTGACTACACCGATTTGTTGTAGTACCAATTGGGTTGACTGACCCATGCACATACCCCGCATCTGTCACACACTTTAACCAACCTGATGCACCTTCACTAATTCGCGAAAGTTGTTTCTGATATAAAAAATATTCAGCAAGTAGTTGTGCTTCCGGATACTTCAATTGTTTAAGAACCGTCTCATCAATTTGAGGTGAACCAGCGGGGGTGAATTTAGTGGGTGTCCATTCGTACATAGTTATCAAACGTTCAGCAATTTGTTTACGACTTCCCGGATTAAAGATTTCAATCTTATCCTTGAGACGCTTGCCGGTCTTCTCTGACACACGCTCGACAGTAATCGGTGGAAAGACTTCTTGTAATTGAACTTCAATGTCCGCCATCTTTTGGCGCATTTCTGAAGCCAACTCTTCACAAGCTGGAACATCTAACTTAAAGCCGTGTCGTTCTTGTATACCCATCACATAAGCAAAGTCACGCTCAAGGTTATACGAATTTAGAAGGTCTGCATCTTTACGTTCGGTTGTTAGAAAGTCATAGACTTTTATTGTAACCGCCACGTCAGTTGCACAATACTCACCCATTTCTTTTGTGAACGTTGACCAATCAGAGTAATCTCCTTTTGGAAATCCAAGACGCTCACCCCACTTTGCCAACCCATGTCCACCACGTTGCGGATGTTGAAGGCGTGAATAGATAAGTGTATCGACGATTTGTTCTCGACGTATATCTACATCAGGGTAAAGATATTCAATTGCGGGGAAGTCAAACATCATGCCGTTGTGCATAATGATTTGATCGGCATCAGTTAGTCGATCAAGTCCTTCTTTAATGGAAGGATAGTTGGGCGCGTCAGCGTATACTATTATGTCAGTCGGACACGTCAAGTTCGCTATCGCTAAACAATGACATTTGGTCATTGGTGTCGAGAAGAGTCCGTCTGTCTCGATGTCTGCGATTAGTGTCTTCATCAAAATATTCCTCATCTTGGCTTACATGAATGGTACGATGACAGTTAGAGCATAGGAGATCACACTTGTCGGCTTCCGCCTTTACGGCGTCCCAAGGATAATCTGTCATCGTGGATTGTCGCATTGCGAAAACTTTAGTCATCGGATTGCGGTGGTGAAAATCATAACACTCTTGTGTAAATGTTTGCTCACATTTTTTACACTTGTTTCCTTTAGCATCAATTAGTTCTTGCATTAGTTTCTTTCGTCGAGTCTGCCGCGTGTTATTATTTGCGGGTGTCCAAGTCATTAGATACTAATATCCTCTCTCTCGAAGCCGTCTCCTTGTGCCTCTGTCATTAAACCGGTGATAGGATCGAATGATAAATATCCGATTGTGCCGGTCAGGCCACTATATCTATTTTTTAAACACTTAACTTTAACTAGGTTTTCTCCCTCACTCGCATTACGAGACATGGAAACAACTGCATCTGAAAGTTGAGCAATAGATTGTGACGATCTCAAAGAAGAAAGTGTCGGGTCTAGACCATCTTCATATCCTTTGTCACCTGACGCTCGACGTAGATGGGATACAAGAATAATACCAGCACCGGTTTCTTCGCAGAAAGAACGAAGACGACTCATTGTATAGTCCACTTGCTTACGCTCGTCTCCACCGTTGACCATAAAGTCTCCGCCAGAAAGTAATATTGACAAGTGATCAATGAATATAAAGTCACACTTATTATAGGTAACCATATACTTTAATTTATTCAATAGGTTATCTGAATCCATTGAACCGAAATGGTCGTACAAGATAAAGCGACCCGTGCCTAGCGTGGCGTCGAATGCTTTTTGCTTGTCGTCTTGGCTGATGTCTTGTGGCAAGTGCATTTGTTTCCGCAAAGCCATCGACATAAAGCGCAAACCGGTGCGGCCAACGCTTTCCTCAAGTGCAACGTAACCCACAGTTTTATTGTGAGTAATCGCAAGATCATAAGCGATAGACGCCACGAGCGTAGACTTTCCACAACCGCTGCCAGCCGTGATCGTAAGTAACTCACGAGGTCTAAGACCAAATAGTATGCGGTCGAAAGATGGGTAGGGATACGGGATACCCAAGACCGTAGGTCTGTTAACTTCATTCCACAATTCCTTTCCATTTATAATTGAATCCGGTCTACAATCTTTCGCGTTGTAAACTGAAAACAGTAGGGGTTTAAGTTCGTTATTTTTTAGGTACTCATTTGCATCTTTATATAAATCAAGCGATGCAATCTTTGCTTTTCCTGGAGTTATTAATTCTGCACAAACTTTTGCTGCTTTCTTACCTTGATCATCCGCATCAAACATGAAACAAACTTCTTCAAATGTTTCTAAAAAATCAATTGATCTAGCAACTGCTTTGGCTGCGGACTGTGCGCCGTTAGGTACTGACACAACGGGCCACTTCGAAGCTTGGTAATAACTCATTGCATCAATTTCACCTTCGACAACAACGATACGTTTACCATTAGCTTTAAATTTATGCTCTCCAAACAAGCCTATATTATTAAAGTCTCCGCGTGTTTGGAATTCTTTGTTTGGAAATCTTAGTTTTTGTGCAACCAATTTTCCTTCTTTGTCATGATACGGTGCAACTTGACAAGGTTTGCCATTAACACTCGTAAGTTTGTAGCCAAAAAATTTACATGTTTCTTCAGAAAGTTTACGCTTTGGTAGTGCATTGACTTCCCCATCTAATACTAAGTCTGCCACTTGCTTACTCCGTGTAGTTACATTGGGTTGATCGGTAGTCCAGCGATGCTTTTCGCATGAGAAACAATAAGTGTGATCGTCAAACATACTTAGTGCATCGCTGGAGTTACAGTCAGGACAAGGAAGATGCGCCTCAATCAACAAGGGCGTATCTCACATAACGCTGACCGGTTGGGTCGGTCTTCATGATCCTATTAAACTTCATACCTTTAACTTCAAGGTCACATATCCGGCGGGGGAGAGCGCGGATTTTATATAGGTTTTGTGCCTCAATGTTTGAGATTGTTTTACGAACACCGAAGTGTTTTTTCAGCATGTCAAGCTGGGATATTTTAGCCATACGATTATACCTCAATTGGTTTATAAGTTATTTGTATACCTTCCTCTTCTTCCGGAAGGGTGTAACGTTTCGTTACGTAGAGTGAGATCAGTTGATCATCATCATTCCAAAAGTTACCATCAGTAGTCATAGAATCTAATGGGCCTTTAGCATAATTATCAACATCACCACGAGGGTAAAGTCGAGATACTGTCTTCGGTGGTTTCTTTAAAACCTCAATGACTGCGAATAAAGGCTTGTCTGTTTGAGTATTCTTATCAACAATGTTGTTCAGAATATCTTTAACGTCGCGCCTAAATCGTTCATATGTTTTACCGTAGTAAGTACCCCAACGAGTGACCCTTGGTCTTGAAGCCGGTACGGGATCAACCGATAAAAATAAAGTGATTGCTCCCGAACCCAACAAAGATTTAATTTTCTTTGTTAAGTTAGATTGCGATATCAAAGTCATCGTCGTCCGTGTTGGTATCCTTGGCGACTGCTTCAATCTCGTCGAAGTCAGCGGTCGGACTACCCCCTACATTACGCTTTTCAAGTAACATAACGTTTCGCAATTGACATGCGACGCCTTTGTTACCACCAGCGTTATACGGAATTAACGCGAATGATGCTCGAATGATATCACCACTAGCTGGATAGTTCTCTTCAACTAGAGGCTTCTTAGATGTGTCGACAAATCCTGGTTGATACTTAGTCTTTGCGACAAGTGTGAACTTACCGTGGAACTCTTCGTTCTTTGCTTCGTTTCCATCTTTGATTGGCGACTTAAACGAATCAGGGAACTCTTCGCCCTTGGCAATTTCTTTAATCATCTTGGATAATCCACCAAGATACTTTTTAGTATCCGGATCAGTTGGGTCAAACACAAGAGTTACCTTGTACTTACCATCACTATACTCTTGCCCTTCATCCGGACGTGCAAGCCATGCATACGCCGCGACTGCTGGGACGGATACTGTTACGGGGTGATTTTTTTTAGCCATACTTTCCTCATCTTAATGTAGTGTTATGTGATGATCTTGTGTTGCGAGACAATGCTTAATAAAGTCTCCAATGTGAATACCAAGATCAGTTAAGTGGGTCGCCGTATCCACCGGCAACATCCCAAGTGATTGAAACTCTTTAGATGCAGAATAAAGCACCTTATCTATATAGTCTTGTCGATAACTATCTGGTTGACGACTTTGGCGTTCCATCTCTTCGATGAATTCCTCGTCCTCAAGTGACAGAATGTTATCGTATTGTTTCTGCTTGGGCATAAGCATCCTCTAAAAGTTTTATCACAAGTGACATTACTAAGTTAAGCGAAAAAATATTTCGCGTCAAGAACTTCAGAAACATCGAACGTTCCTTGTGATGGTGGTGTGGGTAAGTCTACGCTTGGTGCGTACGACTCAATGTAAGGATGAAACACGTCATTAATCCAATCACCACTAAACATTTCATATGCCTCACTTCTTATAGTGTCTCGCATTATGTCCACACAATCAGGGTGAACGGCGAAGCTATCATGAATGGCAGCGATTGAATTTACACCATGTTTGTAGTGTAGTTTGGTAACAACACGTTGCATTAAAGCACTATCAAGCGAGTGAATAATGTTTGGACTCGAACTTAATTGTTGTTTTCTAGATGACAGTCCACCGGTCGGATTCTCATCCCACATGAAGTAACTTCCCATCACCGTTTTAACATCTGATTTAGCAACGTTCCAATAAGATTGTTGTATCTTTGAACCCGCCGGTGTCACCCATGTTAAAGGTATATCAAACTCAGCAAGTGCAGAAGCTACCGCTTGGAAATACGTCATGATAGGGCGAGATGCTACAACGGTTTGCTCCAATGCTAAAATCAATTTGTCTCGCATGTACCCCGCATTTTCTAAACGATGTCCATCTAGTTTATCTACGAATCCATCATGGATCAATTGATCTTGGATGCCACGTGGCGTAACTCCATAACTCGTTGTCATACATGCACGTTTACAGACGGATCGATTGATGTTGCCAATCCATCGTTGTGCTTGCTCAAGGTTCACACCATTAGCAATATCATCAGCTACAAAACGCTTAACTAAATCGGCGGTCGCAGAATAAATATCAAAGCGTGTTGGATCAGAGGAACAATTGGTCAGCTTTGCGCCCATAGGGTCACGTCCAATTAACGATAGCAATTGTAGTCCATTGTTTGAACCATCTTGGTGAATCGGAAGGTCACTTTCAAACAACGCTGGGTTGTCGAGGCTAGTTGCTTTTGTCCAATCAACACACGTCTGATAAAATTCTAACTCCTTGTCACCATGTGTCCAGAATCTTTGACCATCAAGAGGATCAATTGCACTATCTACAATCATATCGTGATTATCTTTTGCCCATACTTGCATTTCTTCAAACGTTAGTTTGTCTTCACCATATGTATTACAAAGACGAACGGCTAACCAATGTAACCCACGCTCACCGATAGGTCGTTTCTCATAGAATCTCATTGTTCCACGTCCTAAACTATCAGCTTGTGGATTCCAATCAGGCGTCACGTAATAGAATCTAGTACGACTATCACATTTAATGACATTGTAGACCGGCTTGTCCTTCACGGCTTCCATAGTGGAAAACTTTCTAAGAACTGATTCACGTCTCGACACTTCACTAGCATTACGACCATGAATTTTTGACAACGAGTATTTCCATTCAGCTTTACTGACCTTATCCATTTTGTCCCATTCTTCGTCTGTCACACGATCAGGAATTTTCTCAGGGTCAGGCGAAGGGATGCAGTCAATGAGTTCTAAATTGTCAACGAATGAGTTTCTAGCAATTTCCAATGCGGGCTGATCGACCACATAACCAACTTGTCCTAAAATGTTTGCAGCATTTAAAGTCGTTTGACTTAATGGATTATCTAAACCGGCGGTGTGTTTGTGTAAACCACCACGAATAAAATCAATTGGAATTCCAAGATAGCCACCATCATATCTCTTGTTGATGTCATCCCATTCCCATTTACGAGGTGGAATCAACATAGGTTTTAAGACCGGTGTCGCAATCTCTAAGTTAGAGTTAATGTCTTCCATCATTAGACGACATGCATCAGACAAGAACACCTGACGTTCTGTCTTGTGCCTGATTTGTACATAACGTAACTCAAAAAATCCGCCGGTTTCTTCGATCAGTAATTGCAGTAACTTTGCGCCGATGTGAATCTTGGTGTCACGTCTCCAATCTAAAGTCTCAATTGACTTGATACGTCGTGACCAATTGCCCCATTGTCTTTGATTAAAGTTCTTAGCTTTACGAACCAATTTCGCTGCCAAATTGGGGCCACCGGTTTCACTAGCTTCCAACTTAGAATCACGAAGCCACTTCTCGAACTCAACTTGTTGCTTTACGGCAAGTCCAATGCTTAAACAAATTGTACGTCCTGGACGCCCAATACCATTGTCAACCATACGTGCATTAAGAACAGAACGAAGAGAGATGTAGGCTAAACGATCTGCTTTGACAAATGGAAGATACCACCACCACACCGGACGAACACCTCTTCCAGAATTCGCAATGCCTTCCACGGCAATCGCTTGTTCACGTTCGATCGCTGGGATTAGTTCTCGCATTGTCTCTTGGAATATCTTACGACCAACTTTAGTGTCACCCACTTTAGTTGCGGGGTCTGTTAGTAATTTATTGAAACGTTGAACCCCTTCGTTTACACCCGCAAGTTCAAACATTCGCTGCTCTTGTTCTTCTTTGAAAGCACCTTCAAGTATAGACTCAGGTGAAAAAGAATCTGCTAATTTATCTGTAGATAAACTCATGTAGTCCCCCTATTTGTAGTTTCTATTGTTTAATGCTTGTTGTTCTGCTTTTAGTTCGTCAAATATTTTCCTACGCCCTTTATGTGATTTATATAAAAGTAACCCCAAAACAATGATGAGGGTTGGCTGAATAATAATAAACAACCAAACGTTGATCTCTTCGTATGACCATCCACTATAAGCAGATAAGTCTCTTAACAATTTGATACACCAATTGCATATCTCAACCATTGCGATGTCGTACTTCATGTATTTATTCTCCAATTTGTTTCTGTTTCTCTTACGTCTTTCGTAAGTCTTACGTGTGTACTTCTATTAGTCCTAGAAGTAGTAACGTTAGTCGAACTATATGCACACTTATAGTACATATAGCTAACCTTTGGCATAAGCACCCTCTAAAAGATACTTAACAACATCAGTACGACTAAAATTACTACAAATATATTATCAATTAACAACATATTATGGTTCTTCAAGTGGTTCTCCTTAAAGTTAAAATTCTTTATAAACTTTCCCGCTGCTGATAGTAAAGTATATCAGAAATGGCAAAAAAATTTTACAAAATCCAGGCAATCAGTCATCATCTTGTATCTCATAAAGATACATTAGACCATCACAATCTTCTTCAGAACAAGCACCGGCTGGAATTATGTCACCAATGACAAGTGTTTGTGGGTTTCTGATAGGAACGACGTCAATAATATGCTGACCTACTCCACAATCATCACACAAGCATAATGGTTCTTCGATATCTTTTAGATCAATATCGTTTGGTATCTTAAATTTCATAAGTAACATAGCGTAGTTCTCCTTAGTTAAAATTTAGGTTCATATACTATTCCATCAAGGAATAATTTTTTGTAGTGATCTGCTTGGCGTTTGTAAAAATCAGCACGATCAGAATCATTCCATTCTGCATCATGCTGAAGTTGTCGCCATTTTTTTTCTTCAGTCGCAGTACTGACTAAATTGTCATCAGTCACACTTAGTACTGCTTTCCTTTTGTAAATATACAGTTTGTTCCTTATCTGCATTACCACAGTATGGACATTCAGAAATTGGTTGAGTTTGGTGTTCAGGATAGACACAATCGCATTTAAGACAATGTACATCATCAACATATAAGGAGAGCCAAGGGCATTTGAAGTACCCTAGATCGATGGATATCTCAGAGAGTGGATCATTGCCATCTTGCATAACATAAGCAGTTGCACAAACGTGATCAACCTTATCAATGAACCCCTCACCTATGATATTAATTCTCCAATATTTATGAGACTGAAACCAAAAATCACTTAGATTTTCAAGATCATTTTGGACACCATGATTTTCTTTAATAATGTCTTCAACACTTTTAACCATTTCATCCAAACATCTATGAAGTTGCATATCTTCCATTAGTACTGCTCCCAATTGTTTGATCCATCTAAACGCTCTTGATCATCTAGCGACGGGAAAGAGGGCAACAGACCCCCTATAAACGTCGCAACTTCCCGTTTAAAAATAAATCGTGGGGCGTCGTCGATGTCCAAAAGATTCTCCATTGGTAATCCAAAATTTGGTGATGATTGCTTACTCATAGTTATACTCCTACTCTTGTTTCTGCTTCAGATTGAAATTGATCGATTGTGTCAAAATGTTCTTTAACCCAATCGCGTAGTAAATGTTCGATGACTGAAATTGTCCAACCATTACCAATCATACGATAACGTTGTGTATTACTGACGTGGTTGGTGTAATTCTCAGGTATGGTTTGAAGACGTTCGCATTCTAAACAAGTCAATTTTCTCCAAGCATACGTATCGACATCAACATGATCATGACGTTTGACGACCACGTTGTCTTTTTGAACTGAAGTCAATGAATTTGTCTTATCATCGAATCTCAATTCTAATTGTTGAACCACCTTGTTATTCTCAGGGGTTGGGGTTGATGACATAGAGCCATCAGCACGTTTATAACGTCCTCTGAACGCTCCTATGACTTCAGGGTAACAAAGCACCTTTGGTTCTCTGTGACCACCTTGCATGGTCGTCAAAGTGGGTGCTTTACCATCTTCATGATAAACACGTTTGATAACATCAAAACCTTTGAGATCAGCATCGCCAACGTGAGCCAAACCTTCAGGTGAAAATACTAACTGACGACGATGTTTCTCAAAGTATGATTTAAGATTACCACCTTTGAAATAATTGGCATCGATACAATGTGATTTATCTCTATCAGTCAATCCATGTTCAAGAATATCAGATAACACAATGCCAAGATCATCAGGTTGTTCAGATTCTAGAGGCAAATTAGTCCAATATAATCTATGCCTATTTTGTGCAGATACTAAGTTGGAATTGATTGCAATAGGTTGCACCCCAAGATATTCAGATATCACGTCTTGAGACTTTTGTGACATTCTGACATTTTCAAAAAGAAAATATTTAGGTTTCAATTCTTTCAACAAATCGACCCATGTAAAAAACAATTTGGATCGTGGGTCGTCGAAATTCAATCTTTTTCCGGCAAATGAAAATCCCTGACATGGACTTCCGGCTAACATTAAATCAATGGACTCCGGAAACATATTAGCATTTACTTTTGTGATATCACCAAGATTGATTGAATTTGGATAATTTTTATCAACAACGATATCAGTATATTTATCCACTTCACTTCGATAATATACATAATCATTTTGTGTGAAGCCCAAATTATTCAATGCGATTTGTCCACCGGACAATCCATCAAATGATGAGAATATAACTTTTTTCTTAATCATCACACACCCCTTTTTTTATTAATATAAACGCGAAGGTGTGTTGATTTATCGATAGGTTGACCGGCTTCATAATGTCTCCAATTAGCTTTTGCCTCGTCATTCATATATTGACCTTTCAGTCTCAAATCATAACTTGGTTTATGCAAATATTTACGACATAGTTTTATAAACGCTCGACCTTCGTCATTGTTTGGTATTTCTGAAAATACATATCTACATTGTTTTTGTTTCATGCTTTTGCATCCTTTTGTTAAGTTCTGTTTCATCCTTTTGGAATCATCAGGCAAGATTCACATCTCACTACAGAGGTGGGGCATTACACCCCACCATAAATTAATATTCACATTCAAAAACACAAAATTCATTATGAATCAAGCAATTTTGAATTTGGTTTCCTAATTGTAAACGTGCATACCATTCTAAATATATTCGCACGTCAACTTCAGTATATTTTGGATCATCAGAACTTCGTTGATAAAAAATCTGACTTAAATGCTCCACTAATGAATCAACATTATATGCCACCACGTCGACGTTAAAATAAGTGTCAAATATTGGTAATAATTCACCCATTTCTTTTTCACATACTTTCACTTTATCAATAACAGTTTTTAAATGCTCCTCACGATTAAAACTGAAAGTACAATAACACGCCTCTTCAAGTTCACCTTCATCATTTTCTATGGGTTCATCCTCATATGGTAAAACCCCAAAAAATTCAGCATCTGTTGACGACTGAACGGCAAACCAAAATTTACCTTCAATATCTCCATGATAATATCTGCCCATTATTTTTCTCCTAAATTTATCTAATTGTTTGGTATTTAAATGCAACATATTTCGCCACTAGTTATGGAGTTACACTCCGTGGTATCGCCACAACATATGCCATTTTCCATGATTTCCTCTTTAATAAAATCACATTCAAAAGTATATATTTTATGGTCTATTGGTAACAACTTTCCATTCTTACAATAGATTTCAATTACCCCATCATTAAGATACCATGTGATAGGATAATATTTTTCTTCTAAGGCTTTATTTTCTTTTTCCCAATCTTCCATGATTATGCCCCCTCAACTGAAGAGATAAAACCCATACGCTGAATGTCTTCAAAAGATAAAATATAACGCTGATCAGGTGCTGATTTTTTGACGGCTAAAAATGGCTTAGTTCTAGCCTTTTGACGATACCCCACAATTTGCCATGTTGGATGGTCGAGTTCTAAATTTATATTGTGGATTTTAGCAATATTTTGAAGGTGTTTTTCTTCACGTGTCTGACCACCTTCAACAGTCATTTTTAATTTAAAATCAGCTTGTGCTGAATCAAATGAGCAATTACCTAATTCTAAATTGATTCCGTTTATTGGATTATCATTTAGTATTTTTTCTAAATGAGTTCTAACGGCTTTTAATGTAGTTCTATTGATTTCCATAATGTTTCCTTTTGTTTACGTTTGTTTATATCAGTCAAGTTGGTGACTGTTAGTAATTAAACTTATTATTACTCCAACTAGTAATTAATAGTGATAACATAGAACCTAAAATTAAACAAGTGCCTAACGCACATATTAAAATATCATTGTGATTCATGTTATCAATTATTGTAGTTTCAGCTTGTTCAATAACCCAAAACCCTAGAATTAAATACGATAAGCTTATTGATGTTATACAAAATATTTTCATAATGTTTCCTTTATTTTAGAATGGTAAAAAGTGGATAATATAAACCAATGATTAACGCCATGCCTATAATTAAGAATATTGTGAACCCTAACGCCAAAAATCCAATTGATGCTAAGTAAAACGACAACGGCAATGATAATATAAAAAGAATCATAACCAATATTAAAAAAGTAGTATGTTTCATAATGTTTCCTTTTTGTTTACATGGTGAACAATTTCACCCCATTAAACACGCTTTAAAACGTGTCTAATAGGGTTAATTGTTTCTAGTGTGTGATGAATATGATTTGTTGTTTTGGAGCGTTCCAACATAGTCCACACGCCCCACAATCAGGCGTTTTATCTTCCTGAACCGGACATAGTATTGATTTACCTTTTTCCGGTTTTACGACGTCAAAACTATTAGCAGAAAATGGGTTAGTTAAGTCATTGCTAAAACGTATCGCGAATCTGGAATTATGCATAGTGTTGACTAATGATATTGCAGAAGCTATCTCACGGCTTTTATCAATTTTACTATTAATATTATTTGCCGTATAACCATAAATTGCGACGTTTGGAAATTCGTTTAAAATTTCATCCCAAAACATGACATATGAAACGCTAAAAAAGTCACCTAATATATGCAATCGAATCATTGCCGGTTTACCTTTTAAAGCGATAATGTCGTCGCGTATTTTAGATTTTAATAATGTTTCATTTGTGGCATCCATTCTATGGGCAAATGGCATGTTGTTGCCATAACACGTCGACCAATGGAAACAATCAGCCGGACAAGTCGCACGTTCCGTCAATGTTAAAGTATAAAATTTATAATCTTTAAATTCACCTTTTAAAATCTTT
>MDSX01097020.1_pt1 | contig 43454 bp, 51 predicted proteins | sample 811141 | NCBI WGS metagenome assembly MDSX01 (sample SAMN05326642, study PRJNA326480) | marine metagenome | isolation source: seawater | place: Atlantic Ocean: South East | collected 2010 | reverse complement strand
TGGTATATTTGCCTTACTGATTAATATGGTTGTTAATCAGAATATGGAATTATTTTCTCAATTAGGAATTTTTATTTTTACCGTAATATTTTTAATTTTATTTCACGGATTAATTATTTTGCCAGCAATTTTATTTGTCTTAACCAAAATGAACCCTTTATCTTTTTGGAAAGAAGGTAGGCCAGCTTTTATTACTGCGTTTGCTACGAGTTCAAGTGCAGCAACACTTCCTATAACGCTAAATGTAGCAAATGATAATTTTAAAACACCTAAAGAAATATCTAATTTTGTACTTCCTTTGGGGGCAACTATGAACATGGATGGTACTGCATTATATGAAGCTGCAGCTGCTTTATTTATTGCAAATTTAGTTGGGATGGATTTAACTTTAGCACAACAACTCATATTATTTTTTACTGCAATGGTTGCTTCTATAGGTGCCCCAGGAATTCCAAGTGCTGGTATGGTTACTATGGCAATGGTTTTACAGGTTTTAGGATTACCTTTAGAAGCACTAGCTATTCTTTTACCAATGGATAGATTGATTGATACATTTAGAACTACAATTAATGTTGAAGGTGATTTGGTAGGAGCACTAATTGTTAATAAAATTACAAAGCTTTAGATTTTTTTTCGAGCATGCCAATTGATAAAGAATATGCAGAAGGAATAACAATTAATGTTAATAATGTAGAAGAAATCATTCCTCCAATTACAGCAATTGCTAGTGGACCATTTGACTCAGAACCAGCCCCATAACCTAAAGCAGCTGGCATCAATGCAAGAATTAATGTTAGAGATGTCATTAAAACTGGACGAAGACGAATAGGGCATGCTTCAAGAAGCGCTTGATCTGTTTTTTTTCCAGAATTTTTCAATTGATTGGTCATATCTACTAATAAAATAGAATTTTTAGCAACAAGTCCAATTAGAAGTACCATACCTATCATTGAGTAAATATTGAGACTATTTCCAGTAACCCATAATAAAAATATTCCACCAACTATAGCTAATGGCTGAGCTAACATAACTATTAAGGGTTGAAAAAATGAGTTAAAAAGGCTCGCTAAAACCATATAAAGAAGTATTGTTGCAAGAAAAAAAACAAAAATTATATTACTCATAGTCTTTGCAAATTCTTTAGCTTGACCCTCAAGTTGAATGGAGTATTCACCTGGTAGAATATTCTTACTATTTTGCCTAACTAATTTAACTGCTTCTCCAAGTGAAATTGTTGGATTTGAATAAAAATTAGCAGAATATTGTAAATTTTGTCTTCCCATAACTGCAGGACCAAGTTCTTGATTGAAGGATGCAATGCTATCAAGTCTTACTAATTCCCCGGATTTTCCTCTTAAATATATTTTATTTAAATCATTTAATTTATCAAAGGAGCCTTCTTTAGCTTTCATTCTAATATCGTATCTATGACCATCGCCAGGCTCATCATTAAATCTAGCAACATCTAATCCATTACTTAATACTGAGATGGCTTCAGCAATATCAGCTCCACTAATTCCGAAGCTAGAAGCTCTTTCTCTATCAATATTTAAAATCATTTGGGGAAGATTAAGTTGTAAATTAAGATCAAAGTTTCCTAAATCTTCACTTTCTGATAATTTGATCAGAAGTTCATCACTTAAATCAGCAACCTTTTCAATGTTTGGCCCAGTAATTGAAAATTGTAATCTCTCTGAACGCCTTCCTCCAGCAAATGAAACCCCTGATGGAAAAGCTTTTACTCCTGCAAGTTGACTAAAGTCTTTTCTCATTTTTTGCATAATTTCCGCTTGAGACAATGCACGCTGACTTTTTTCTTTTAGCCTAACACTTATGAATCCGCTGTTGACTTGACCTCGACTTCCTAATCCAATAGATGAAAAAACACTAGCTGTATATTCATTATATTGATTAATAATTTTTTCAATCTCTAATAACTTATTATATGTATAGTCCATATTAGAACCTAAGGGTGTTTTAAATCTTACTGTGAAACGACTTTCATCTTGTTCGGGAACTAACGTTTTTTCAACTTTTGAAAAAAGAATACTACTAGCAAGAACAATAATTAAACTTGTAATTAAAACTTTTAGTCTATGTGATAAGGACCAAGATAGTATTTTTTTATAAGTCATATCCATTTTTTTAAAGAAAATATCTAAACCTTTAAGCCAAGAAAATTCTTTTTCCTTCATGGCTAAAAATTTTGAACATAGCATTGGTGTTAATGTTAATGAAATAATTAATGAAACTAATATTCCAGCTGTGACAACGATTGCAAAGGATTCAAAAAAACGCCCCATTATTCCATCCATAAATATTACTGGCGCAAAAATACACACTAAAGCTAGTGACGATGCAAGAACTGCAAATACTACTTCTTTACTCCCATTAATAGCCGCATTGAAAATATTTTTATCAATATGTTTTTGATGCCTAAAAATATTTTCGAGAACCACTATGGAGTCATCAACTACAACACCAATTAATAATATTAATGCGAGTAAAGTCATACTATTAAAAGTAAATCCATAAAAATACATAACTGCAATTGCTCCAAAAAGTGATATGGGAATTGCAATTGCAATGATGAATGTAGATCTAAGAGATTTTAAAAAAAATAGTACGACCAATGCAGCTAATAAAGTACCTTCAAGGATATGATTTTGAAGAGCCTTAACCATTGATTTTATGTAAATAGAATCATCTGTTGACACCATTAAGTTCAAACCTGGCGGCAAACTTGGCCTTATTTGAGTGTCAACTTTTTCTTTAATTTTATTAATAATATCAACTGTATTAGAATTTGCTACCTTGATAATCCCAAGACCTATAGATGGCTTATTGTTGTGACGAGCAGTTTGTCTATAATCATCTAATCCATCAACTACTTCTGCAATATCATCAATTTTAATAGGGCCTCCATTTCGATATGCGACGATCATTTTTCTTAACTCATCAATAGTATGAAATTCTAAATCAAGTTTAAACATTTTTTCCGATTGGGCTCTGACGAGAAAACCACCAGGTAATTGAACATGCTCTTTTTTGAAGGCAGTAACTAAATCGTTAGCAGTAATTTTTAATGATGACATTTTTTCAGGAAGTAAGTTAACTCTTATAGTTCTATCTCTTCTACCTCCTAATGTGACATAACCAACTCCATCAACTGTTTCTAATTTCTTCTTTAAAATATTATTTGCATAAAGATTTAACTGTTGTACAGTTCTATCGCCAGTTAGTCCTAACCACATGATTGCACTTGCATTGGTTTCAACTTTTCTTACAACAGGAGGAACAATATCGTCAGGTAATCGTCTTGTAACCCTTCCGACTTTAGATTGAATTTCATTAAACGCAACTTCAATATCTTTATCTAAATTAAATGTTATGCTAACAACAGAAACACCCGGAGACGATTCAGATTTTATAGACTCAATTCCTGGAGTTGTATTTACAGCTTCTTCAATAATATTAGTAATACTTGAATCAACAATTTCAGGATTAGCACCTTCTAGAGTAGTTGTTACTGAAAGAATGGGAAATTCAATCGTTGGAAATTTATCGATACCAATTTTTTGAAAACTAATAATACCTAATAAAACAAATATTGCAGATATCATCCAAGCTAAAACATGTCTTCGTATTGAAATTTCAGGTAATGTCATATTTTAGGGAGTCGAAACGTTAACTTTAGTTTGATCAGTGAGATATCCGGCGCCGTCTAATGCAACTATTTCATTTTTATTTAAACCAGAAATAACCTCTATAAGACCATTTTGATTAATACCAATTTCAATATTCCTTTGCTCAACTTTATTTTCATTAACTACATACACTACTTGGCCTGCTGGTCTTAAAACAACACTTTGTTCTGGTACAGCTAACCCTTCTCTTGTGCTGAAAATAATTGTACCTTTTACACTAGCACCAGCTTGCCAATCAGATTGGTTATTAATATCAGCTATAACATCTATAGATCTACTATCCGCCATTAATTTAGGTTTTAATTCAGCAATTTTTACTGAAATTATATTTGGTGAAGTAGGACTTTCAAGTGTTATTGGTATACCAGATTTTAATTTGGATACTAATTTTTCAGGGAATGGTATATGAGCCCTAAGTTTTTTATTATTAATTATTTGAAATATTGGATCACCTATTTTTAAGAAATCTCCAATGGATGGAATTTGTTTTTCTACTTTTCCTGAAATTGGAGCATAAATTTTAGTTTTTTTATAATTTGATTCTGCAATATCTTTTTTTGCTAAAGCCACTTCTAATTCTTCAAAGGTCTCAGTTTTTTCCGAAAAAAGTGTATCAAGTGCATTTGGAGAAATAAATTTTTTCTTTACTAATTTCTGATTCCTTTCAAAGTTCTTTTTCTGATTAGTGAGTCGTGTTTCTAATCGCCTAACCTCTGCTTTAGCAAGTGATAATTGATATTTATAGTCTTTAGTTTCTATTTCTGCAAGAAGGTCACCTTTATTTACTAATGATCCAGGCTTTGTATGTAATTTTATCACTTTACCTGTAATTTCAGATGAAATTGTGGGATCAATAATTCCTTCAATAGAGCCAATAGCAGTTTCTCTATCTTCAAATTCTTTTAAAATTACTTTACTAGTAGTTATATATATTTCTTTTTTACTTTTTTGCTTTTTACTCTCATTATCACCACAACTAATAAGAAGAAATGATAACAAAATTAAAATTACAGCTTGTTGTAAATTATTTAACATTAAGATTTTCCATATTTATCAAGTCCCAGTTAAAAAATGGACCAGGGTCAGTTTTTCTTTTTGGCGCAATTTGATTGTGACCAACAATATCATCAATCTGATACTTTTTACATAGACAATTTAAGAGATTTATAAGTTTCATATACTGTATATTTTCAAATGGAATTGAATCCGAACCCTCAAGTTCTATACCGATTGAAAAGTCATTACAATTTAGTTTATTTTTCCAATTTGAATCCCCTGCATGCCACGCTCTATGTTTACATGACACAAATTGGATTAATTCCCCGTCTCGTTTTATAAGGAAATGAGCAGAAACTTTTAAATTATTAATTTTTTTAAAATAAGGGTCCTGATTAGTATTAAGTTTATTTGTAAAAAAATCTTCAACATATTTTCCACCAAATTTATTTGGTGGCAAGCTTATACTATGAATGACAATCATATTAATTGATATATTTTTAGGACGATTATCATAATTAGGTGATTTAATAAAATTTACGCCCACAATTAGGCCATCTTGATTCAATTCGTAAAAGTTATGTGGTGAGCTCATTTAAATCGCTTATAATCTTTTCATGTTAACTTATGGAAAGTCTAATGGTTTTTGTTAATTTTTGCATTAAATTACTTGCAATAAGGAGAAGGTAAATGTTTGAGTGGATTACTATTAATTATGACTATATTTTATTTGGTATTGTAGACAATGGGGTGATGCTAATAGGTGCATTCTTTGGTTTAGGGCTAGAAAAATACTTACCTAAAAATATGCAAGTTGGTTTAGGAGCGGTTTTAGGAGCAGGGTTAGGAAATGCACTTAGTGATTTTGCTGGAGGCGCAGTTAGTGCAAATTGGTCTTTAGCATTTGGAACAGGTTTTGGATGCTTGCTTGCTTTATTTGCAATACCTGTATTTTATGTAATTCAGAAAAATTTAAGCAAATAGATAATTTTATTTTAAAACTTTTTGGATGTCTCTTTTATGAACTTATAATTCAAATTACTATATGGTTCATAGTCACTTTTTTTATTATATTTATTTTTAATCTAGAGGTTGGTTCTTACCCACATTTTTTACAATTTATTTTGTGGTTAGTATCAGGAGCATATTTTATTATTTCATGGTCTATTGGCGGACAAACACTTGCAATGAGAGCATGGAAATTAAAATTAATTTCACCAAATAATAATTGGTGGTTTTTTTCTGTACGACATTTATTAGCAACAGCTGGCTTTTTCCTTTTCTTTATTACATTTTTATATGTATTTTTTAATAAAGAAAGAAAGTTTTATCATGATTCTATATTGGGTTCAAAAATTATAAACGTTCAATTTTGAATATTAAATATAAGCCAATTGATAAAAATATAATGGTTGGTATTAACGAACTCATAAATGGTTGCCAATCATTTAGAAGTCCCATGTGTCGAATCATTGTATTTAAAATTTGATAAGAAATTCCAATTACAATACCTAAAAACATTTTTAAGTATTTACCTCCAGATCTTTCTTGTAAGAAACCAAAAGGAATCGCAAAAATTAACATTACAAGAGGCATAATTGGATGAATTAATTTTTCCCATAAGGCAATCTCATAGCGCGTTACTTTCTGATTATTTAATTTTAAATAATTTATAAATTTCGCTAAATTAATTGTGGACATTTTTTCGGGAGATATAATAAGTGCATTCATCATTTCAGGTCTAATCAATGACTTCCAGTTTCCTTTTTTTATATTTGTTGATGTAACTTTTTCTTCACCTAAAAAAGTTAAAGAAATATTATTAAGTTTCCATTGCCCATCTTCAAAAATACCTACTTTCGCATTTACTATAGTTCTTAATTTAAAATCATTATCAAATTCGTAAATATGAATATCTTCCAACGAACTGTCTGGTAAAACATTTTCAATATTTACAAAACTTTTACCATCTTTTATCCAAAATCCAGATTTAAATTCTTGACTTACAATTGAATCAGTAGAGCTAATTTTTAAACGTTGTGCATTTTTTTCACTATTTGGGCTAATTAAATCACCTATAAAAAATGTAAAAAAACAGAAAAAAAGTCCTACATATATTAAAGAAATTGCAATTTTTCTAATAGATAATCCACTTGATCTCATAACAGTGAATTCTGAATTTTGAGAAAGCTCTCCAACTGTATACATTGCACCAATTAAAACAGCTAAAGGTATAATTTCATATAGGTGTCCGGGGACACTTAAAAGAACATACGTAAAAATTTGAAATAAACCATAACCGCCTTTCCCTAAATCATTTATTTCTTGAATAAAATCAAAAAAAGAAAAAAGCGCAATCAGGCCAAGCATAATCATTAATATACTTATAAAAAATTCTTTATTTAAATATTTTGTTATTTGGCTCATTTATTTTTTTTTAAAATTTTTTTTGGTAATAAAGGAAGATTTAAAGATCTTCGGTAGAGAAGATAGATAGCAATAATTCCAAATGATAAATGAACGGGCCAAAGACCATACCAGATCTTTGAATTACCGATCGAGACAATACTATGAGATACACCTAACATATTGTTATATATAACAAATAGTAATAAAGCTATTATGATATTTGCGGAACGCCCAGATCGAGGGTTTATAACACTTAAAGGTATAGCAAGAAAAATTAGTAATAATGCTGAAATAGGCAATGAAATCCTCCAGTATAATTCAGCTTTATATCTACTTGAATCTGATTTAAGAAGCTCTAGAGTACTTTTTGCTTCATAAACTTCGCCAACTTTTATTATTTTAGGCGCTTCTTTTTCCATGAGTATGCCATACTCTTTGAAATATGTAGTAGAAAATTCTTGGCTATTTGATCTACCTTCATATCTTTTTCCTTCCTTTAAAATAATATAGTCTTCCCCTTTTTCATTCTTTTTTCTTTCTCCTTCGTTGGCTACAATTACTCCAACTTTTCCATTCTGAACAGACTGAACAAAGATATTTTTAACTAAATTCCCAAGCTCACTAAATCCTTCTACATAAAAAATACGATTATCTGACTTTGATTCTTTAAAAATTCCAGGTGTTATAGTTGATAATTCATCTCTACTTTTTAAACCCTTTTTAAATTCTTCAGCTTTGTAAACTGCCCATGGGCTTATGTAAAAAGATAAAGAAGCTATTAAGATAATAATAGGTAAACTAAAAATAAATATTGGCCTAATAAGACTTAATATACCTAATCCAGAGCTGAACCATATAATCATTTCGCTGTCCTTATACCAGCGTGTTAACGTTATTAAAATAGTTAAAAAAAGTGTTAACGAGAGTAATAGTGGTAAATGTTTAAGTAAATTAAAAACAAGAATAGTATCAATTGCATCATTAGGTATAATGCCTTTTGCGGCTAAACGGAAAATATAAACAGACCTTTGAGCTATAACCACACCAGATAGAATTAGGATTGTAGATAATGAGGTATAAAATAATTCTTTTGTTAAAGATGTTTTAAATAGCATAACTTTAAATTTTTGATTTGAATATATAAAGGATATTAAATGAAATTCACCATAAAAACAGATTTAATTACTAAGATACCAGCTGACATTATTACATTGGCAGTCAATGATAAAAATCAAATATTATGTGAAAAGCAAATAGATGCATCAACTTTGAGGCATTTGCATAATATTTTGAGGTTAGGTGACCTAAATGAAAGAACTGGCTCAACTTTATTAGTTCATGGGGCTAATAAATATTCTAGAATAATCTTACTAAGAATTGGAGCCCATCAAGATTTAACACCAAAAGAATTTTTTAAAGTAATAGTGAGTGCCTCAAATGAGCTAAAAAATATAAATTTTAAAAAGATAATATTTCCAATTAATCAATTTGTTAATAAATTGATAACCGAAAAGGCTGCAACGGAATATCTTGTTAGGACTCTAATTGATCAAGGGTATATTATAAATTCCCTAAAAACTCAAAATAAATCTAAATCTTCAGATTACCAAGTTTATATTCATACAAATAAATCTGTAACTAAAGAAATAAAACGTGGACTCAATAATGGTCAGGCAATTGCAAAAGGTATGGCCCTTACTAAAGATCTTGGAAATTTACCTCCAAATATTTGTACACCAACTTATCTTGCTAGCGAAGCAAAAAAATTAGCGCGGGAATATAAAATGAAAGCAACAATTTTGGACCAAAAGCAGATTGAAAAGTTAAAAATGGGATCTTTTCTGTCGGTAGCTAAAGGAAGTAGAGAGGCACCTAAATTTATAGTTTTGGAACATAAGAAAGGGCCAAAAAATAAAAAACCAATAGTTTTGGTAGGTAAAGGTATAACATTTGACGCAGGGGGAATATCAATTAAGCCTTCGCCAGATATGGATGAAATGAAATATGATATGGGCGGTGCTGCAACAGTCTTAGGTGTAATGAAAACAGTAGGAGAATTAAATTTATCTTCAAATATAATAATGGTTGTTCCAACATGTGAGAATTTACCTGATGGAAAAGCTGTAAAGCCAGGAGATATAGTGAAAAGTATGTCCGGCCAAACTATAGAAGTACTTAATACTGATGCTGAAGGTAGATTAATATTATGTGACGCTTTAACTTATTCAGAAAGGTTTAAACCCGAAGTTGTTATTGACGTTGCAACCTTAACAGGAGCTTGTGTCATTGCATTAGGGCATCATATTTCTGCGGTATTCAGTAATTATGATCCATTAGCTGATGAATTAAAGGCTGCAGGTGAAATAGCTTTAGATCCAGTATGGCAGATGCCAATGTCGGATGAATACCAACCTCAATTGAATAGCAACTTTGCAGATATGGCAAACATCGGTGGGCGGGCTGCGGGAAGCATAACAGCAGCATGTTTTTTATCAAGGTTTGCTAAAAAATATAATTGGGCTCATATAGATATTGCCGGAACTGCATGGAAGTCAGGAAAAGAAAAAGGTTCTACAGGAAGACCAGTAAGTTTATTAAGTGAATTTCTTATTAATCGTACAATAAAGAAAAATTAATTTTCAATAAATGATAGATATTCTTCTTTTGATAAAAACTTTTCTTTATCGATTTTGAAGTCAAGAGAAATTCTGCATAACCAAGACTTATGTGGAATTTCATTTACTTTTTCTGGATTACTAAGAATATTTTGGTTAATAAATACAATTTCTCCATTTGCAGGTGCGATTATGTCGGAAGCAGTTTTAACAGATTCAATAGTTCCTATTGAATCATTTGAGTTAAATTTCTTTCCTAAATTTAGATCAATATAAATAATGTCCCCCAGTAAATCTTGAGCAAAATGAGTAATACCTAAACAATATTGATTATCTCTATAAGATTTCATCCATATATGTTCTTTTGTGTAAAACAAACCGTCAATGTAATTCATTATTTCTCCATATTAATAAAAATTCTATAAATATATAAAGTGACAAATAAAATTAAACTGTATATCATCATGTGAAGATAAATTAATCAAGGGTTATTAGTGAATTTATATTTTAGAAGTTTTTTATTAGCTGCATTATTATTTTCACCATTTTCAAACCTGACCTTCGCAAAAGACCCTTCTCATTCTAAATCACCAAGTCTTTACGTAAAAAATAGTAAGAGTTTAAAAGTTCGGTCATTGAAAGCGATTGTTGTTAATCAAAATACTGGAGAAGTAATTTATCAAAAAAATTCAGATGCTAAAGCTTCAATTGCATCTTTAACAAAATTAATGACTGCTATGGTAGTTCTTGATTCAGGATTAGACCTTAATAAAAAAATTAAAATAACAAAGGCTGATATTGATAGAGTGAAGAGAACTACTTCTAGATTACCAATTGGAAGTAAACTTAGCAGATATGAGTTACTTAAGGCAGCACTTATCTCATCAGATAATAGAGCAGCTTTTGCTCTAAGTAGATCATACCCATCTGGAAGAAAAGGTTTTATTAATGCAATGAATGTTAAAGCAATTCAATTAGATATGCAGAAAAGTCAATTTAGCGATCCAACTGGGCTTGATAAAAGAAATATTTCTACTGCAAATGACTTATTAAAATTAGTAAGAGCTGCTTATCAATATTCTTTAATAAGAGAATTAACAACATCACCATCAGAAAATATTAAGATTGGTAAAAGAAGAAATGGTGTCAATTTTAATAATACGAATCCTTTAGTTAGAAAAGGAGTATGGGATATAGGTTTGTCTAAAACTGGATTTATTAGAGAATCGGGTAGGTGTTTAGTTCTTCAAACAGTAATTAATGACGAACCTATAATTATTGTTTTATTAAATTCCTATGGAAAGTTAACCCGCTTTGCTGATGTAAAAAGAATTAAAAATTGGATGAATAGAATAAATAAAAAGACAAGTTAACTATTTCTTTTTAGATGATTTCTTTTTAGATGATTTCTTTTTAACTTGCTCATCCTCTTCTTTTTTTGCAAGTAATGTTAAAGATTTTTCAAGGCTTATTGATTCTAGATCAATATTTTTAGCAATATTTACTTTTAGTGAGCCTCTTTGAATATAGAAACCAAACCTTCCTTTATAAATATCTATAGATTCTTTTTTGTCTGGGTCATCTCCAATTTTTCTAATTGGTTTGAGAAGTTCAATAGCTTGCTCTCTAGAAATTTCAAATATATCTTGATCTTTAGGTATAGATTTAAATTTTCCATTGTGATTAACATAGGGACCAAACCTCCCAATATTTGCAATAATCTTTTTACCAGTTCCAGGATGTTCGCCTAATTCTCTTGGCAATGAAATTAGTTTTAATGCAATTTCTTCATTTAGATCTGTTAATGGAATTTCATTCGGGATTGTAATTCTTTTTGGTTTGATTTTTTTATTATCTTCTTGTTCCCCTAATTGAAGATAAGGTCCGTAAGGACCAATTAATAAAAATATATTTGTATTGGTTTTTTTATCAAAAGCAACAATTTTAGGTTCTTGAGGTAGGTCTCCACTTGAACTTCTTGTAAAGTCACAATTAGGATAAGCAGAGCAAGCTATAAAATTTCCTCTTCGACCTAGTTTTGATAATAATGGCTTACCACATTTTGGACAATCTTCATCAATATCTTTTTGTGTAATTTTAGAGCGATCCAAATCTTTTTTTTCATTAATTTGACGGTCAAAATCCTTCCAAAAATTAGTTAATACTGATAACCATTCTTTTTTGTCAGCTGCTATATCATCTAATTGAGTTTCTAATTGAGCAGTAAAATCGTAATCTACATAATGACTAAAGTGTTCAGTTAAAAATTCATTTACAATACTTCCAACATCAGTTGGCATAAATCGTTTTTTTTCAAGCAAAACATATTCTCTATCTTGAAGTGTAGAAATAATACTAGAATAAGTTGATGGACGACCAATACCATATTCTTCTAAAGTTTTGACAAGACTTGCTTCAGAATATCTTGGAGGTGGTTCAGTAAAGTGTTGGTCACCATATATTTTTTCAATATTAAGTATTTCACCAACCTCTAAAGGAGGTAGTGTTGAGGTATTTTCTTTTTCTTCAGAAGCTTCATCATTATCTTCTAAATATACTGACATAAAGCCTGGAAATTTTAGAGTTTGACCGGATGCTCTAAAAATACTTTCACCTTTTCCAATTTCTAAGTCCACACTTACTGCATCAAAAATAGCCGGAGTCATTTGACAAGATAATGTTCTTTGCCAAATCATTTCATAAAGCTTGAATTGTTCTTCGCTAAGATATTTTTTTAAGCTTGCGGGAGTCTTGTAAATATCTGTGGGTCTTATAGCTTCATGTGCTTCTTGGGCATTTTTTGATTTTGTTTTATAACCAATAGCAATTTGAGGCAGATATTCAGAATCATAATTACTTTTTAGATAATCTCTTATTTGATTTACTACCTCGTTTGAAAGAGTTACAGAATCTGTTCTCATGTAAGAAATAAGACCAACTGTTTCATTTTCTGTATCAATTCCTTCATATAATCTTTGTGCAATTATCATAGTTCTTTTTGTGGTAAAGCCTAATTTTCTTACAGCTTGTTGTTGAAGAGTTGAGGTAGTAAAAGGTGCTGATGGTTTTCTTGATCTTTGTTTTTTTTCAACTCTAGAAATTCTAGTTTTACCAGCACTTTTTAAAAGTATCTCACCTTGAATTTTTTCACTCTGGTTCTTTCCAGTAACAGTAAATTGTTCTACTTTTTCATTGTCTAAAAGATATAGTTTAGAACTAAATTGTGATTGCTTTTTTTTTGCTTCCAAATGAATAGTCCAATATTCTTTTGCCACAAATTTTTTAATCTTCTCTTCACGTTCCATTATTAATCTTAGTGCTGGACTTTGAACTCGCCCAGCTGATAGACCATAACGTATTTTTGACCATAATAAAGGAGATAGATTAAACCCTATTAGATAGTCCAAAGCTTGTCTTGATTGTTGCGCCCTTACTAAAGCTATGGCTATGTCTCTAGGTTCCTTGATAGCTTGAATGATTGCAGATTTTGTAATTTCTTGAAAGACGACTCTTTTTATTAATTTATCTTTTAATAATTTTTTTTCATTTAATATTTCAGCGATATGCCAAGCTATTGCTTCTCCTTCTCTATCGGGATCTGTTGCTAAAAGTATTTCATCAGACTTCTTCACCGCTTTTTGAATAGCATCTATATGTTTTTTATTTCTATCAATAAGAGCATATTTCATTTCAAAATTACTTGTATTGATACCTTCTGACTTAGGAAGAAGATTTCTTATATGTCCATATGATGCTAGAACTTCAAAGTCACCCCCTAAATATTTAGATAATGTTTTCGCCTTTGATGGAGATTCGACTATAAGTAGTTTTGTCATTATTTAATTAATTAGTTTCTGACTGATAAAAATTATGCATCATAAGGATAAAGTTAAAACTATTCAAGTTTAATTAAATAAAATTATCAAAGTTTTAATTCAAGAGGTATTTTTTTTAGTCACTATTAAAAGATCTACCACCATCTACATTTAGAATATGACTTGTGATAAATGATCCATTTAATAACAAGAATTCAACTGCTTTAGCAATATCATCTGGCTCACCAACTTTTTTTAACATTGTTTGTGAAGTTACTTTCCTACGATATGATGTATCAAATTCATTTGAATTTTCTGGCCATAAAACGGGTCCTGGGGCAATTGCATTTACTCTAATTTCCGGCCCAAGTTCTTGAGCTAGTGATTTAGTTAAGGTAGTTAATCCTGCTTTAGCTATAGAGTAAATAATATAATTTTTTTTAGGTTTTGCTATATGTGCATCTGTGATATTTATTATTGATCCATAATTTTCTTTAAGAAAAGGAGCAGCTTCTTTGCATAGGAATAGCGGTGCTTTTAGATTACTTCCAACAAGATTTTCCCAGTTTAATTGATCAATTTGATTAATGGTAGTTGGGTAGTAAGTTGAAGCATTATTTATAAGAAAATTTAATTGACCATAAATTTTGATAGCTTCGTTAATTATTTTTGAGTAACTTTTTGGGTCTAAAAGATCTGCTTGTATTATTGATACAGAATTTTTTCGCTTCTCATTTAATTCATCTCGAAGCGATATAGCTTCTTTTTCTGAAGTTTTATAATGAATTATTAAATTAATATTAGCTTTATGAAGTCGACGGCATATAGATGCTCCGATTCGTTTAGCACCTCCAGTAACTATAGCTATTTGTTTTTTTTTATTCATTTTTAGTTTAAATATTATTTGAAGTTATTATAATCTATCAATATGAACAATTTACCAAAACTAATTGTAATTTTTTAATGTCAATTTCAAAAATTAGGCCCATTAGAAGTTATGTATTAAGACAAGGTCGTTTAACTAAGTTTCAGGCAAAAAGTATTGAATTACTATCTCCAATGTATTCAATTCCTTTTGAAACAAATGCTATCAAATGGGATAATATTTTTGAAAATAAAGGTAAAAAAATCATTGAAATAGGTTTTGGTATGGGCGATACAACTGTTGAAATTGCTGAGAATCTAAGTAAATCAAATTTTATTGCCATAGATGTCCATCCCCCTGGAGTTGGAAATCTTCTAAATAAAATTAATCAAAAAGAACTAAAAAATTTAAAAATAATTCAATATGATGCGGTAGAAGTTTTAAAAAAAATGGTAATTAATAAAAGCCTTGACGCAGTTCATATATTCTTTCCTGATCCATGGCACAAAAAAAGACATAATAAAAGAAGACTAATTCAGGAACCTTTCTTGGAATTGATAAGTAAAAAATTAAAAAAAAATGGTTATATTCACATAGCTACTGATTGGGAAGATTATGCTAATTCAATTATAAATATTTTTAATAAAAATGAGTTATATAAAATAAAAAATTGTGATTTTTTTAAAAAACCTTCTTATAGACCTAAAACTAAATATGAAAATAGGGGTGTTAACTTAGGACATAAGGTTTGGGATATTATTTTTGTTAAGGTTTAACCAGCTTTGAATAACTTCGTTAGCTTCTTCAATTCCTTGTTTTTTCAAACTAGAAAATAATTGGACTGTAAATTTTGTTTGATATAAATTAACCCATTTTTCTTGGACATTGTTTTTTACATCCATAAGGGTTCTTAAAGATTTGTCTTTAGATAATTTATCTGATTTTGTAAGCAATATATGAATTGGTTTCTGCCTAGGAGCAAACCAATCAAGCATTTGAATATCAAGCTTTGTTAGAGGTCTTCTTATGTCCATAACAATTATGAGCCCAGCTAAGCTATTTCTTTCTTGAAGATATCTAGGTAATGTTTCTATCCAATGATTTTTTATAGTTTCGGGTACTTTTGCATATCCATAACCTGGAAGATCAACAAGTGAAATATGATCATCGATACTAAAAAAATTTATTAATTGAGTTCTTCCAGGCTGTTTGCTGACATAAGCAAGACGATTTTGTTTGCTTAATGAATTAATCGCACTTGATTTACCAGCATTTGATCTTCCTGCAAATGCAATTTCAATTCCTTCATCATTAGGAAGCTCATCAAAATGATTTATTGAAATATTGAATACAGCATTTTGTAAAAAAGCCATTTTTTTTCCTTTAACCTTGAGTTAATGCTATCACGTTGTGGGTATTTTAGTTAAAATGTAGCCTTTTTAGAGAATAAAGTTTGGAGTCTTAATGATACATTTCTTTAGATATATTTTTTTCATGCTAATTTTTTTTAGTTTAGTCGCTAGTGCTGAAAGTAAACTTTCCTCTCAAGAGATAGCTAGTACAAAAAAAATTATAAATAATTTATGTATCGCATGTCATGGAGAAGATGGTAATAGTCTAATTCCAGTTAATCCTAAATTAGGTGGGCAGCATGCTGGTTATATATTAAAACAACTTAAGAATTTTAAAAGTGGATTAAGAGATAATGCAGTAATGGCTGGCATGGTTGCTAATTTAACTGAGCAAGAAATGACTAATTTAGGCTTATACTTTTCAGAGCAAGATATTTTATTATCAAAAGCAAAAGATAATGGTGTTGGATCAATAGGGGAAAAAATCTTTCGTGCAGGTATAAAAAATAAAGGAGTTGCTGCATGTGCTAGCTGTCACGGGCCCTCGGCTCATGGAATACCAGATAAATATCCAAGATTAAATGCCCAACATTCTGAATACACTCTTGCACAACTAAAGGCATTTAGGCTGGAACTAAGAAAAAATGATCCTAGTGCTGTAATGAGAACAATCGCTCAAAAACTCACTGAGCAAGAAATGAAGGCTGTAGCGGATTATATACAAGGTCTTAGGTAGCTTTTATCTGAGAGCAACATGCAACTTAAATTAGTAAAAGTTGTCAATTCAACCAAACTATAGTGCATATAATTTTTTGAAAAAATCAACTAAAAATATAAAAAGCTTTGTCAACCTTTTAAGTACGATGAGATTTGCAATTACAATGTTTTCGCTTCTCGGGATTGCTTCGATAATTGGGACGGTGCTTAAGCAAAATGAACCATATAATGATTATATTATTAAATTTGGTCAATTTTGGTTTAATATTTTTGAAAAACTTGGTTTGTATAACGTTTACCAAGCTTTTTGGTTTCTTCTTATTTTAATTTTTTTAATTATTTCTACTTCACTTTGTATCTCTAGAAATAGCCCAAAAATATTAAAAGACTACAAAATTTTTCAAGACCAAATTAGAGAGAGGTCTTTGCTTTCTTTTAAGCATTCATATCAATTTACATTCAAAGAATTTAGTACAAAAAGAATTATATCTTTTTTAAATTTAAATAATTATAAAGTTAAACATAAATTAATCGATAAAGGAGATTTGATTGTCGCAAAAAAAGGAGACCTTCAAAAATTAGGCTATATTTTTACTCATTTATCCATAGTAATTATCAGCATTGGTGGACTGCTAGATGGAAATTTAGTTTTTAAGGTGCAAGAGTTAATAGGTATTAAACAAATTCAATTAGAAGATCAACCACTATCCCAAATTCCACAATCAGGAAAAATGAATAAAAATAATCTTTCTTATAGAGCTAGTATTTTACTTTCAGAGGGCGATACGAAAACAGCAGCAATTTTGAGGGCTAAAGAAGGATATCTTGTTCAAGAGATTCCATTTTCAATAACACTTAAAGACTTTAATATTGAGCACTACTCAACAGGTCAGCCTAAATCGTTTAAAAGTGATTTATTGGTTACAGATAAAGAGACTGGTGAATCAATAAATAAAACAATTAGTGTGAATAAGCCGTTAACGTTCAAGGGAGTAACTATTTATCAAGCAGCTTTTGAGGACGGAGGCTCTCAACTAGATTTATTAGTTTGGAATTTAAATTCATCACAACCATCATTTCAAATGAATTCCGAAATTTTTAAAAATAATGAAGTTATTTTTGAGCGTCAAAAATTAACTTTTGAATTTAATGATTTTAGAAATTTTAATATTTTAGAGATAACTCAGAATGATGAACAAAAACCTATACCAACAAATGTTGGCCCTAATTTTTTATATAAAGTTAGGAATGAATCTGGACAAGCTAAAGAGTATCAAACCTATCAACTACCAATAATTATAGAAAATAAATATTTTTTTATGAGTGGAATGCGAAATTCACCTCAAGAAGAATTTAAATATCTTAAAATTCCCGCAGACCAAAATCTCAGTATTGAAGGTTTTATGATTCTTAAATCTTTATTAAATGATTCTAAGAAAGTTGAAAATGCAATTAATAAAGGTATAAAAGAATCTGCATTTAAGACTATTGAGCAAAAAGAAGCTTTTGAATTAGGAACCAAAAATGTTATTCGCGCATTTATAAAAGGTGGCTATGATTCTGTAATAAGTGATATGGATTTTAATGTTCCTCAAGAAGCATCAACACTAGATAAAGAAAAAGCTATAAAAACATACATTAATATCATTTTTTTAATTAGCCAAGAGCTTTTAAGAGAATATAAAGAAAATAATAAAGATAAAATGATTTTTCCTGAAAATGATTTTCCAAGATTCATTCAGGATGCACTGACTGCTTACAGTGATAGTTTTTTTTATGGAATACCCTTATATCTTGAATTAAAAGATTTTAAGCATGTCCAAGCTAGTGGTTTACAATTAACAAAATCACCTGGGAAAGTCTGGGTGTATTTAGGATCAATTCTGTTGGTTCTTGGTATATTTTGTATGATCTATATCCAAGAGATTCGTTTATGGATTTTAAGAAAAGAAGGAAGTAAAAAGTTAATAGTTTCTTTAGCAACCAATAGGGATCGTTTAGATTTTGATAAAGAAGCAACTAAACTTAAAGATCAAATTAAAGAGTTAACAAATTAAATAGGATTATCGAATGATAGATAAAATAAAAGAAAATTTTTTAAATCCATTTGGGTTTATTTTAGGTTTTTTAACGATTTTTTCAATATTAAAATTTAATCAATTTATGGATTCATATGAAATTTTTATTTTAATAGGATCAGCTATTACATTTACATGGATGGGAAAAGCATGGCCAAATTTTAGGAATTTATTTCTAATTACTCTTTTATTTTCTTTTATTTCTATTTATTTATATCAAGGTACTTTAGAACAAATAGAGACTAATTTTTTTCTCAAATACTTTTTAGCAAGTCAGTCTGCAATAATGTGGATGACTGCTCTATATCCATTGAGTCTAATTATTTATTGGATTTACTTGTTAACCAAACAAGATTTTTATGGAAATTTAGCAACTAGAACAGTTTGGATAGCTACAATGATAGGCTTTGTAGGATTATTAGTAAGATGGTATGAGTCATATTTAATTGGTATTGATGTAGGACATATACCAGTCAGTAATTTATATGAGGTATTTGTACTTTTTTGTTTGATTACATCTTTAATTTATCTTCATTATGAGGAGAAATTAAACGAAAAAAAATTAGGGGCTTTCGTTCTAATCATAATTACTGCAGCAGTAGGCTTTATACTTTGGTACACTTTTGAGAAAGGCGCTAATCAAATACAGCCATTAGTACCAGCCCTTCAATCATATTGGATGAAGATACATGTTCCTGCAAATTTTATTGGGTATGGAGCATTTTCTATAGCAGCTATGATTTCAGTTGCTTATCTTCTCAAAGAAAAAAATATTTTAGCTAATTATTTACCTGATCTGAATATTTTGGATGAAATGACTTATAAATCGATTTCAATTGGATTTATTTTTTTTACAATAGCAACTATATTAGGTGCAATTTGGGCTGCTGAGGCCTGGGGGGGTTATTGGTCATGGGACCCAAAAGAAACGTGGGCATTAATAGTTTGGTTAAATTATGCTGCATGGCTTCATTTGAGATTAATTAAAGGATTGAGAGGATCAATATTAGCTTGGTGGTCTTTGGCAGGTTTAGCAGTAACGACATTTGCTTTTCTTGGAGTTAATTTATTTTTATCTGGCCTTCATTCCTATGGTGAACTATAGATTACTTTCCAAGATTTAATGTAATATATATATATCTAAAAATAAAATAGATTAAAAAATTTAATGTCTGATAATTTAATTACTATTGAAAATCTTACTTTTGGTTATGGAACTGAAATTCTCCATAAAGGAATAAATATGGAATTCCAAAGAGGAAAAGTATCAGCAATTATGGGTGGAAGTGGAAGTGGTAAAACTACTATTTTAAAACTTATAGGAGGTCAAATTAAACCTAAATCAGGAAGCGTCTCAATTGATAATCAGATTGTTCATAAACAAAATTTAGATGGTATTTATAATTTAAGACGTAAAATGGGTATGTTATTTCAACATGGAGCTTTATTTACTGATTTATCAGTTTATGAAAATGTTGCTTTTCCAATGAGAGAGCATACAGATCTTCCAGAAAATATAATAAAAGATCTAGTTTTAATGAAACTAAATGCTGTTGGTCTTCGTGGGGCTTATAAATTAATGCCTACAGAGCTATCTGGAGGAATGGCTAGAAGAGTTGCTTTAGCGAGAGCCATTGCACTTGATCCTGACATTATTATGTACGATGAACCATTCGCAGGATTAGATCCAATTTCAATGGCTGTAATTTGTGATTTAATTCGGACATTAAATGATGCTCTTGGAGCAACTTCAATTATTGTCACACATGATGTTGCAGAAACTTTTTCTTTTGCGGATTATATATATTTTGTTGCGGATGGAGTTGTTGCTGCAGAAGGATCACCAAAACAATTGATGGCATCCAAACTTCCTTTTGTGAAACAATTTATACATTCTGAAAAAGATGGGCCAGTTCCGTTTCATGTATCTGCACCATCTTATAATTCAGATTTATCATTGTAGGTATTTAAAATATGAAGAGCTTAATAATTTTTTTTGAAAAAGTTGGCTTCTCAGTTACTAGCAGAATCCATCGTCTTGGGACGGCTACAAGACTTTTCTTTTTGATATTCTTAGCCTCAGGAGAAAGTTTTAAAAGATTCCAATTAACTATGAAAGAAATCTATTTTACTGGTGTGATGTCGCTAGTCATTATAATAGTTTCTGCTTTTTTTGTAGGAATGGTTTTAGGTCTTCAAGGCTATTATACTCTCCAAAAATATGGTTCGTCTGAAGCTATTGGTGTTTTAGTAGCACTTGCACTAGTCAGAGAATTAGGCCCAGTAGTAACTGCACTTTTGTTTGCTGGCAGAGCTGGTACTGCTATAACTGCTGAAATTGGATTAATGAAAGCAACTGAGCAATTATCTGCAATGGAAATGATGGCTGTAAATCCCGTAGGAAGAATTATTGCTCCTCGATTTTGGGCAGGAGTTATTGCCATGCCAATATTAGCAGCAATTTTTTCAATGGTAGGAATACTTGGGGGTTATGTTGTAGCTGTTATTGTAATCGGAGTCGACGAGGGAGCTTTTTGGTCTCAAATGCAAGCGAATGTTGATTTTAGATATGATATTGTTAATGGGGTTATAAAAAGTTTAGTATTTGGAGTGGCTTGTAGCATAATCGCGCTTTTTGAAGGATATGATGCGCCTCCAACTGCTGAAGGTGTTAGTCGAGCTACTACAAGGACAGTAGTTACATCATCGTTAGTGATATTAGGGCTCGATTTTATATTGACCTCTTTTATGATTGGTGGTTAAACTGATTTAAATAAGGAAATTTTATGGATAAAATTAAATTTGATGCTTGGGTTGGAATTTTTGTAACAATTGGCGTAATTTCTTTGCTTGGATTAGCTATGAAAGTTGGAAACCTAACTTCCAACGATATAAGAGAAACTTATTCTGTTATAGCTCATTTTGAAAATATAGGCGGACTTAAACCAAGAGCTCCTGTTAAAGGTGCGGGGGTTGTTGTTGGAAGAGTAAAATCGATCGTTTTTGACACTGAGGCTTATCATGCAATTGTAAAAATTGATATTGATAAGCGCTATGTATTCCCAAAGGATACTTTTGCTAATATTTATACTGCAGGGCTTCTAGGTGAACAATATATCGGATTAGAGGCAGGCGGCGATCTAAATAATTTATCTGAAGGAGATAGAATTACTCAGACTCAAGATGCAGTTGTTTTAGAAAAATTAATCAGTCAATTTTTATATAGTAAAGCATCTGAGGAAGAATAAATTGAAAAAATATTTCATTAACTTAATTTTTTTAATCACATTATTTTTTTCTTTGAATTCATTAGCGAATTTAGCTCCTGATGAACTGGTAAAGAGGACGGCTGAAGATGTAATCTTTGCTATTAAAGCTGATGAAGAAATACAAAAAGGAAATAAAGAAAAAATTTATCAATTAGCTGAAGATAAAATTTTACCAAATTTCGATTTTGAAAGAATTTCACGTTTAGTTCTTGGTAGAGCATGGAGAAAAACAAACGAAAATCAAAAAAAAGGATTTATTAAAGAATTTAGAACTCTTTTACTTAAAACTTATGCAATTGCTTTATCGAAATATAAAGATCAAGAAATTGTATTTAAACCAACAAGGATGTCAGAATCAGACGAGATCGTTATAGTTAAAAGTGAAATTACACAATCTGGGGGACAGCCAATAAAAGTTAATTATGCTTTAGCTAATAATTCCGGAAAGTGGCTTGTTTTTGATATTGTTATTGAAGGAGTAAGTTTGGTCACCAACTATAGAAGTCAATTTTCAAGTGAAATTAAACGAAACGGGATAGATGTTTTAATAGATAAATTAGCTAAAAAAAATAAAGGTAAAAAAAATGATTGACCCAATTAAATTCCAAGATAATAACTGGATAATTAAGGGAGATATTACTTTAAACCAAGCACCTAGTATTATGGAATTAACAATTGATTACGAGTGGAAAAATTCCATTTCTATTGATCTAAATGAGGTTAAAGAAGTAGATACTTCGCTTTTAGGGTTGATATTTGAGTGGAAAAGACAGGCAAAGAAATATAATAAAACTGTGAAGATTAAAAATACTCCTACAAATCTATTAAGTTTGGCGAAGCTATACGGCGTAGAAGAATTTATTTCATAAAATATTTTCAATCTAATGAAGTTAATTAAAAATCAATTATAAATTTGATGAATAAAGCTATTGCATTTAAAAATGTTAGTAAAAAATACGGCCAATTAAAGGCTGTTAATGGGATAACTTTGTCTATTCAACAGGGTGACTTTTTTGGTTTACTTGGACCAAATGGAGCAGGAAAATCCACATTAATAAATATGTTGGCAGGGTTAGTTATGCCAACATCTGGGTCCATAAAGGCTATGGGTTTTGATGTTATCAAAGATTATCAAAATGCTAGACATTCTTTAGGTATTGTTCCTCAAGAGTTGGTATTTGATCCCTTTTTCAATCTAAGAGAAATGCTTAGGTTTCAAGCTGGTTATTTTGGAAAAGGAAAAAGTAATGATATTTGGGTAGATGAAATAATTGAGCGTTTGGATTTATCATCAAAAGCTTCTACTAATATGAGAATGTTATCAGGCGGTATGAAAAGAAGAGCTTTAATAGCTCAAGCTATAGTTCACAAGCCACCAGTAATAGTTTTAGACGAACCAACTGCAGGGGTTGATGTTGAATTAAGGCAAAGATTATGGTCTTTTATTAAAGAATTAAATAAAGAAGGCCACACAATTGTTTTAACTACACATTACCTGGAAGAAGCTGAAGCACTTTGCAATAGAGTTGCGATGCTTAGAACTGGAAAAATTGTTGCCCTAGATACTACTAGTAATCTCCTTAAAAAATTTGCTGCTAAAAATTTAAAACTTAGATTATTTTCAAAAAAAGTAATTGAAGTATCAAAAATTATTAAGGGAATTAATTTTTCAATTGACGGTGATTTTTATACTTTCGAATTAAAAAAAATTACTGATATTGGTAAAATTATTGAAGCTTTGAATGACTCACCAATAGACATTTTGGACATGGAAACTGTTGATCAGGATTTAGAGAATATTTTTTTGAAATTAACAGGTAATAAAACTTAAAATGAATAACCTAGAAAATCAGTTAATAGGGACATGGACTCTTCTTAAAAAAGAACTTCTTAGATTTTGGCGCGTAGCTTTTCAAACAGTTGCTGCTCCAGTAATTACAGGAATATTATATCTTTTAATTTTTTCTCATGTTCTTGATAGCCGACTTGAAGTATATCAAGGCGTACCTTATATGGCTTTTTTGATTCCAGGCTTAATAATGATGTCTCTTTTGCAAAATTCTTTTTCTAATAGTTCATCAAGCTTAATTCAGTCTAAAGTAATGGGAAATATTGTATTTCTTCTATTAACTCCTTTAAGCTATATCCAGTTATTTTTTGCATTTCTTATTTCATCAATAGCAAGAGGTATGTTTGTTGGTATTTGTATTTATTTAATTGCAATGTTATATATCGATTTGCCAATTTTACATCCTTGGTTAGTATTTTGGTTTGCCTTTTTCGGGGGCGGACTGATGGGCGCTTTTGGAGTAATTGCTGGAGTTTGGGCAGACAGATTTGACCAGATGGCTGCTTTTGGTAATTTTGTTATTATGCCTTTATCAATGCTATCCGGAGTATTTTACTCAATTCATTCATTACCTGATTCTTGGCAAAAAGTGTCGCAACTAAATCCATTTTTTTATATGATAGACGGTTTTAGATATGGATTTTTTGGGCAATCAGATGTATCTCCATTTTTAAGTTTGGGTATTGTTAGTTTTTTCTTTATTGTTTTATCTTTTGTGACCATCAAAATGTTAAAATCTGGTTATAAGTTGAGGGGATAAATGTTACAGGCTAGTGATATAGAAAATATTATTGTAAAAAATTTAGATTGTGATTACATCAAAGTAAAAGGAGATGATGGTACTCACTTCGAAGCAATTATTGTTAGTAATCTTTTTAAAGATAAATCAATGATTAAACAACATCAATTAGTCTATGAAGCACTAGGAAATATGATGAAGAAAGAAATCCATGCTTTATCTATAAAAACACTTACCCCAGAGCAGTGGAATAGTTAAAATTTATAACGGAGATTAAAAAATGACTGAAAATGTAAAAATAAAACAATTAATTGATGATAATCAAATTCTTCTATTTATGAAAGGTAATCCAAAGTTTCCTCAATGTGGATTTTCTAGTTTAGCTTGCCAAGTCTTAAATGCAAGTGGTATTAAATATGAGACATTTGATGTTCTTCAGGACCCAGATATTAGAGAAGGAATTAAAATTTTTTCAAATTGGCCAACTATCCCTCAGCTTTATATTAAGGGAGAATTTATTGGTGGAGCAGATATCATAAAAGAAATGTATGAATCTGGGGAGCTCGCAAAATTAACTTAACTTCCTAAGGCTAGATTCTTGGATAAGCTTATAATTAACGGCCAAAGAGAACTACATGGTGATGTATGTATCTCAGGAGCAAAAAATGCAGCATTACCAATCTTAATTGCTTCTTTGTTGTCTGAGGAAGAATTAAAATTAAAAAATGTTCCAAGTCTATTTGATATAAAAACAACCGAGTTGCTTTTATCTGCTTTAGGTGTAGAAATATCGAAAACTAGTTCAACAATAATTCTCAAAGCAAAAAAAATAAACAATTTTAATGCTCCCTATGATTTAGTTAAAACTATGAGGGCTTCTATTTTAGTTTTGGGCCCTTTATTATCAAGATTCGGAAAAGCGAGAGTTTCTTTACCAGGAGGTTGTGCTATAGGATCAAGACCAGTTGGGATTCATATAGAAGGGTTGGAAGCAATGGGAGCGCAGATAAAAATTGAAAATGGAGATATAGTTGCATCAACTCAAGGACTTTCTGAAAATAGGTTAATTGGTACTGAGATTGAAATGAATCCAGTAACAGTAACTGGTACAGAGAATTTACTTATGGCAGCTTGCCTTGCCAAAGGAAAAACTACTCTAAAAAATTCTGCTAAAGAACCTGAAGTTATTGATTTAGGAAATTGCTTAATTAAAATGGGAGCAATTATTAAGGGTTTGGGTACTGATATAATTGAAGTTGAGGGTGTCGAAGAATTAAATGGGGCAGAACACTCTATTATTTTTGATCGAATTGAGGCAGGAACTTATATGGTAGCTGCTGCTATGACATCCGGAGAATTAAATTGTATTGGAGTAGAATCAGATAAGATGTCTAGTATCCTTTATAAATTAAAAGATGCAGGGGTCGAGATTATAGATTCTGGTGATGTAATTAAAATTAAAAGTAATGGAAAATTAAATCCTGTAAATATAGAAACTGGTGCGTATCCAAATTTTCCAACTGATATGCAGGCTCAGTTTATGGCATTAAATACAATCGCTAATGGTAATAGTAAAGTAAAAGAAAATATTTTCGAAAACAGATTTATGCATGTTCAAGAATTAATTAGAATGGGTGCTGATATTAAAGTGAATCAAAATACAGCTATTATAAGTGGTGGTAAGATACTAGAAGGCGCAAATGTTATGGCTACCGATCTAAGAGCCTCTGCGTCATTGGTTCTTGCCGCCTTATCAGCTAAAGGTGAAACCATCATTGATAGAATTTATCATTTAGATAGAGGTTATGAAAATTTAGAGAAAAAATTTAACCAAATCGGTGCAAACATAAAAAGGGTTAATTAAAATGATTACGATTGCTTTATCAAAAGGAAGAATTTTTTCTGAAACTATGCCAATTCTTAATTCAGCAGGTATTTCTTGCGAGGAAAACCCAGATGTTTCTAGAAAATTATTATTAAAAACAAATGATAAAGAAGTTCAGCTTATTATCGTTAGAGCTTCAGATGTACCAACATATGTTGAATGGGGCGGTGCAGATCTAGGAATAGCAGGTAAAGATATTTTAGACGAATATAAAGGTGTAGGCCTTTATCAACCTTTAGATTTAAATATTGCTAAATGTAAAATGGTGGTTGCTTGTAAAAAAAATTTCGATTACAAACAAAATGTAAAAAAAGGGATACGGTTAAGGGTTGCTACTAAGTATATAAATGCAGCGCGAAATCACTTTGCGAATAAAGGTTTAAATATAGATTTAATAAAATTATACGGATCAATGGAATTGGCTCCAATTGTAAAGTTATCCGATGTAATTGTAGATTTAGTAAGCTCAGGAAAGACTTTAGCAGCTAACCAGTTAGTTCCTGTTGAAGAAATAGGAGAAATTAGTTCAAGGTTAATTGTAAATAAAGCTTCTTTAAAAATTAAGCGCGATATTCTTCAACCAATGATTGATAAATTTTCTAAAGCAGTTTCAATATAGATTGTGGATATTAAAAGATTAAAATCAACTGACAATAAATTTTTATCAGAACTAAAGAATCTTTTAACTCTCGATAGCAGTGATAATGAAGAAATTGTTAAAACTACAAGAAATATTATTAATGAAGTCAAAAAAAATGGCGATAAGGCAGTTCTAGAATTTACAAAAAAATTTGATAACTTAGCTACCAATAGTCTTCAAAGTCTTGAGATAGAAAAAGATGATTTATTAAAAGCATATGACAATATCCCTAAGGAAACGCAAAAATTTCTTGAAATTGCTGCAAAAAGAATAAGTCAATATCATCTTAAACAAATAAATAAATCTTGGTCTTACAAAGATGATCAAAATTCAACCTATGGTCAAAAGATAACTCCATTAGATCGAGTTGGTTTATATGTTCCAGGAGGAAAAGCTGCTTATCCATCCTCAGTTTTGATGAATTCTATTCCTGCAAAAATTGCTGGCGTAAAAGATTTAATAATGGTTGTTCCTGCACCTAATGGAGAAAAAAATGATTTAGTATTGGCTGCTGCAAAAATTGCCAATGTTGATAGAGTTTTTACAATAGGTGGAGCACAGGCTATAGCAGCTTTAGCTTATGGAACAGAAACAATACCAAGAGTAGATAAAATTGTTGGCCCTGGAAATGCATATGTTGCTGAAGCTAAAAGAGCGGTATTTGGTACTGTAGGAATAGATATGATTGCTGGACCCTCAGAAATAACTATCATTTGTGATGGCAAAACAAACCCTGACTGGATTGCAATGGATTTATTTTCGCAAGCAGAACATGACGAATTATCTCAATCTATTTTAATTACAAATGACTCAGATTTTTTAGATTTAGTCATGAATAGTATTGATAAATTAATTATTAATATGCCAAGAAAAGAAGTGATAAGAACTTCTTTGAAGGATAGGGGAATATTTATTCTTGCAAAAGATTTGAAAGAAGCTGCTGCAATATCAGATTATATAGCTCCAGAGCATTTAGAACTTTCAGTCGAAAATCCAGAAGAATTATTAAAACAAATTAATCATGCTGGATCTATATTTATGGGAAGAAATACTTGTGAGGCGATAGGTGATTATTGTGCTGGCCCAAATCATGTACTTCCGACTTCAGGTACTGCAAGATTTTCATCTCCTTTGGGAGTTTACGACTTCCAAAAAAGATCTAGTTTAATTTCTTTATCAAAAGAAACAGCTAATAATTTAGGATACGTAGCATCAGCTCTTGCAGTTGGAGAGGGATTAGATGCGCATTCAGAATCTGCTAAATATAGAATTTTAAAAAAAAATGAATAAACTTTGGAGTGATATTGTTACCAAATTAACTCCATATTCCCCTGGAGAACAGCCAAAAAATAAAATTTTACTCAAACTTAATACTAATGAAAATCCGTATTCTCCAAGTAATCATGTTTTAAATGCTATCAAATTAAGTACTAAAGATAATTTAAGATTATATCCAGATCCAGACAGCATATCGCTAAAAGAAGCAATTTCAAATCATTATAGATTACATAAATCAAATATTTTCGTTGGTAATGGATCAGATGAAATTCTTGCATTTATCTTTCAAGGGCTATTAAAAAAAACTTACCCTATTTTATTTCCAAATATAACTTATAGTTTTTATCCAGCCTATTGTGGTCTTTACAATATAAAGTATAAAAAAATTCCATTAAATAGTGAGTTTAATATTAATTTTAATGATTATTTAATTAAAAATGGAGGTATTATTTTTCCTAACCCTAATGCCCCAACTGGAATACCAAAAAAATTAGTTGATATAAAAAATTTATTGAATTCCAATCAAGATAGTGTTGTTGTAATTGATGAAGCATATGTAGATTTTGGAACACAGTCAGCTGTTCAATTAGTTAAAAAGTATAAAAATTTAGTGGTCACAAAATCATTTTCAAAATCAAGATCATTAGCCGGGATGAGATTAGGATATGCTTTTGCCGACAAAGGTTTAATTGAAGCACTTAATCGCATAAAGAATAGTTTTAATTCCTACCCAATTGATCGCTTGGCGCAGATAGCAGGTATCGAAGCAATTAAGGATGATAAATATTTTAATGAAACAAGAGAAAAAATTATTAAAGCAAGAGATTTCTTAGAAAAAGATTTAATATCAATAGGTTTTGAGGTTTTGCCTTCAGGAGCAAATTTTATATTTACTAGACATAATTCAAAAGATGCATTTTACATATATAAACAATTAAGATTAGCTGGAGTTTTAGTACGACATTTTGAGACTCCAAAAATAATTTCTCAATATCTTAGAATTACAATTGGAACAAAAAAAGATATGCAGAAACTTATCTCTATTTTAAAAAAAATAATTTAAGATGAAAAAAGAATTTCTTGATTATAAAATATGCAAAGTCTGTAAAAAAACATTTACATGGCGAAAAAAATGGCAAAAAGTATGGAATGAAGTTAAGTATTGTTCAGAGCGCTGCAGAAGATTAAATAAGTCAAACTCATGATAAAATTAAGGGTATGAAAAGAATAGCAAAAGTTGCAAGAAAAACTAAAGAAACCGATATTAATGTTGAAATTAATATTGATGGAACTGGAAAATCCAATTTAGATACAGGTATTGGATTTTTAGATCATATGCTCGAACAAATTTCAAGACATGGATTATTTGATTTAATCATAAAGGCCAAAGGCGATTTACATATAGATGCTCATCATACAGTAGAAGATATAGGCATTACTCTTGGTCAGGCTTTTGATAAAGCTATTGGAGATAAATTAGGTATTCGACGATATGGCCATGCATATGTTCCCCTAGATGAAGCATTATCTAGAGTTGTGCTAGATATATCTGGAAGGCCTGGGTTGGAGTTAAGTGTAGAATTTTCCAGATCAAGAATAGGCGAATTTGATGTTGATTTGATTCATGAATTTTTTCAAGGTTTTATAAATCATGCAAATGTTACCTTACACATTGATAATTTAAAAGGTGAGAATGCGCATCACCAAGCTGAAACAATTTTTAAAGCTTTTGGAAGGGCTTTAAGATTAGCAGTAGAATTAGATGAGAAAATAAAAGGTGAGATGCCATCAACTAAAGGATCGCTTTAAATTATAATAATTTGTAAAATTTATTTATGATTGCAATAATAGATTATGGAGTAGGTAACTTAAGATCAGTCCATAACGCTGTAAGTTTTATATCACCTAAAACTAAATCAATTGTCACTAGTGATCCAGATATTGTTGCAAAAGCAGATAAAGTAATTTTTCCTGGCCAAGGCGCTATGCCTGATTGTATTTTACATTTAGAAAAAATAGGACTTAAGGAATCTGTCATTGAAGTAGCTAAAAAGAAACCTTTTTTAGGTATTTGTTTAGGTCTTCAGATGTTATTTGAGTCTAGTGAGGAAGGAAATGTAAAAGGCTTTGGTTTGCTTCCGGGCCATGTGAAACGTTTCCAATTAAATAAAAAGGAAAGAATAAAGATTCCACATATGGGATGGAATAGAGTATCCATAAAAAATTCGCATCCATTATGGAACAAAATAGATACTGACCATAGGTTTTATTTTGTGCATAGTTTCTATGCAGAGACAACTAACGAAAATTTAATAATGGCAACTTCTAGTCATGGGGGAGAATTTACCAGTGCAATTGCCAAAGATAATATTTTTGCAGTTCAGTTTCATCCTGAAAAAAGTTCTGAATTAGGGTTACAATTATTGAAAAATTTTATTTCGTGGGATGTTTAATATTTAATTATGATAATTATTCCAGCAATAGATCTTAAAGAAGGCAAATGTGTTAGATTGAAGCAAGGCCTAATGGATCAATCAACAATTTTTTCTGAGAACCCAGGTGATATGGCAAGAAAATGGGTTGATTTAGGAGCAAAAAGATTGCATTTAGTTGATCTTGATGGAGCTTTTGCGGGAAAACCGGTCAATGAAAATGCTATTAAGACAATTGTGGCTGAAGTTAATAATGAAATACCAATTCAATTAGGTGGCGGTATTAGAAATTTAGATACTGTAGAGAATTTTTTAAATAGTGGTGTTGATTCAATAATCGTTGGAACTGCAGCAGTTACTAATCCCGGATTTCTTCATGAGGCTTGTTATTCATTTCCAGGTCAAATTATTGTAGGTTTAGATGCTAAAGATGGGGATGTTGCTATTAACGGCTGGTCGAAACTTACAGGACATAATGTAATTGAATTAGCTCAAAAATTTGAAGAGTACGGAGTGGAGTCAATAATCTATACTGATATTGGTCGAGATGGGATGATGTCAGGAATTAATATTGATGCAACAGTAAAATTATCAGAATCCTTAAAAATACCTGTCATTGCAAGTGGAGGTGTCTCTAATATAAAAGATATTGAAGAACTTTGTGAAGTTTCAAATATTGGTATTAGGGGAGTCATTACTGGAACAGCTATTTATGAGGGGACGTTGGACTTTAAAGAGCTCAAGAATTAGCTGAGCGGTTAACAGGATAAAAATGAGTGTCGCTAAGAGAATTATTCCTTGCTTGGATGTTAATGATGGCAGAGTTGTTAAGGGTATCAATTTTGTAGATTTAAAAGATGCTGGTGATCCGGTAGAAATTGCAAAAAATTACAATGAGCAAGGTGCTGATGAGATAACTTTTTTAGATATTACTGCTAGCTCAGATAATAGAGGACTTTTATTTGATATTGTTGAAAAAGTGGCTAAGCAAATTTTTATTCCATTTACAGTTGGAGGAGGGGTTCGAACCTGTGAAGATATCAGAAATTTATTAAATGCAGGGGCAGATAAAGTGGGAATAAATACATCAGCTATTTTGAACCCAGAATTGGTTGCTGAATCTTCAAGTCGTTTCGGTTCTCAAGCAATTGTAGTTGCAATTGATGCAAAAAAAGTTGATGATCATTGGGAGGTTTTTACCCATGGTGGAAGAAAAGAGACGGGAATAAATGCTATAAGTTGGGCAAAAAAAATGTCTGAATTAGGTGCAGGTGAATTACTTTTAACCAGTATGGATAGAGATGGTACAAAAAAAGGATTTGATAACGAGTTGAACAAGCTAATCTCTGATCTTGTTGAGGTTCCAATTATAGCATCTGGAGGTGTTGGGAATCTTCAGCATCTTGTAGATGGAGTTAGTTATGGGGGAGCTGATGCTGTTCTTGCAGCAAGTATCTTTCACTATGGGGAGTATACTATAGAGCAAGCTAAAAAATATATGGCAAAAAATGGTATTCAAATGCGTCATGGGTAAGTGAAAAAAATGAATTGGTTGAAGATAAGAAAGGTCTTTTGCCTTTTCTTGATTGAGATACAGATTATTGAGGAATTAATATAATGAGCGATATTAAATTTGAACAAAGAAAAACAATTGAACAAGTTGAAGAGTCCACAGAATTAGCTCCAAAATTTGATCAAGATGGCCTAATACCTGTTGTAACAACTGACTATATTTCTGGAGAAGTCCTGATGCAGGGCTATATGAATGAAGAGGCTTTTAAAAAAACAATTTTAATAGGCGAGGCAGTTTATTATTCTAGAAGCAGAAAAACTCTTTGGTATAAAGGAAAGACGAGTGGACTTGTCCAAAAAATTGAAGAAATAAGAATTGATGATGATCAAGATTGTGTATGGTTGCGTGTAAATGTTCAAGGAGGCGCAAGCTGTCATGTTGGATACAGATCCTGTTTCTATAGAAGTGTGCCATTTGGAGAAAATAATTCTACAACTGTTCTGAAATTTGAAGAAAAAGAAAAAGTTTTTGATCCTAAGGAAGTTTATGGCGATGCTCCTAATCCTACAAAGTTATAATATATAAAATGAAAGATGAATATTTAGAAAGTTTATTAGAAATTATAAAATCGAAAAAGAACGATGACCCAAAATTATCGTACACCGCGTTTCTTCATAGAAAAGGCCTAAAAGAAATTTTAGAAAAGATTAAAGAAGAGGCATCAGAAACCATTTTTGCAGCTGAGTTTGATGGAAAAAAAGAATTGATTCATGAAATTGCAGATTTATGGTTTCATTGTTTAGTTCTTTTATCCGAGAAAAATTTAAAGGTTGATGATATTACTAATGAGTTAAAAAAAAGACAAGGTATTTCAGGTATAGAAGAAAAGAAGAATAGGAGATCTTAAAGCTATGGATGATTGTATTTTTTGTAAAATATATCAAAAAAAATTACCATCCACTATAGTCTACGAAGATGACGATTTATTTGCATTTAAAGATATTAATCCAATTGATAAAGTTCATTTTCTAATTATTCCAAAAAAACATATTATTAGTTTAATTGAATGTAATTCCGAGCATCAAGAAATATTAAGTAAGATGTTACTATTAGCGCCGAAGTTGGCAAAAGATGCAGGATTAAAAGGCTTTAGAACAATGATAAATTCTGGAAAAGAAGGTGGGCAAGAAGTATTTCATATTCATTTTCATGTTTACGGTGGAAGTGAAAAGTTAGCAAAATTGTAATTAGGAGGTAAAAAATGTCAGGAATAAATGAATGGGTATTAATTTTAATAATAGTTTTAGTTATTTTTGGTGCAGGGAAATTAAAAAATATTGGGAGTGATTTAGGCGCAGCTGTAAAAAATTTTAAAGATGGTTTGAATGATCCTGAAAAAACAAAAAATAAATCAACAAAAAAATAAATAAAATTATGTTAGATATTTCCTTTGCAGAATTGATTATTATCATCTTGGTATTAATTATTTTTGTTTCTCCAAAAAATTTACCACTCTTAGCTAGGGGGGTAGGTAAAATTATAAAAAAATTAAAACTTTTTATTTATGAAATTAAACAGGAATTCCAAAGAGAAACGAAATTTAAACAATTGAAAAAAATTGAAAAAGAAATAAAAAATACTAAATAAATTGTGAGTAAATTAAATATCTTTTTTGGCCATTTTTCAGAGTTAAGATCAACTTTAATTAAATCTTTATTTATTTATTTAATTATTTTCATTGGAATGATGTTTTTTTCGAACGAAATTTATTATTTTTTTTCTGAGCCTTTATTAAGTCAATTGATTGCGGTTAATGGTTCTATTATTTCAACAAAGCTTTCCGCAACTTTTTTAGTTCCTTTTAAAATAACTGCATATTGCGCATTAATAGTCTCATTACCTTTCATTTTTTTACAGATCTGGAACTTTGTTTCCCCAGGTTTATATAAAAATGAAAAGCTTTTTGTTATTTCAATCTTGATTTTTGGATTCATTCTTTTTTTACTGGGGACTGTATTTGTTTATTTTTTGATTTTTCCAATTATTTTTAATTTTTTTGTAAATATTACTCCTACTAATGTTGAATTAATGATTGATATTTCATATTATCTTCAAATGATAATTGCACTTTTTCTAGCATTTGGTTTAGCTTTTCAAGTACCTTTGGTTTTAATTACTGCTGTAAAATTTAATTGGATAGAAATAAAAACACTGGAAAAAAATAGGCAATATGTAATCGTAGCTGCATTTATTTTTGGCGCAATCTTTACACCTCCCGACATAATTTCCCAGATTTTATTGGCATTACCGATTTTATTTTTATATGAAATAGGATTATTTATCTCAAAAAATAAACTAATTAAAAGATAATGGGTCTATCGGATTATTCAGTAATTTTATATAATAGCGTGCTTAGTAAATTTTACCTTCCCTAAAAATTTAAGGGCCTCAATGGCAAAAAACATTAAGAAAATAAATTTAGATAGAAGACGTTTTTTGGTTACTGCAACATCAGTAACTGCAGCTATTGGAGTAACTTCAGCTGGAATTCCTTTTGTTTCAAGTATGCTCCCAAGTGAAAAAGCTAAGGCTGCTGGGGCATCGGTTCAAGTTGATGTGAGTCAAGTAGGCAAAGGTAAAGTTCTAACAACAGAATGGAGAGGACAGCCTGTTTGGATATTAAATCGATCGGACGATATGGTTAAATCTTTAGAAAATGATCTTCAAAAATTAGCAGATCCTAATTTAAAAGTTTCGTCTCAACAACCAAAATACTGTCAAAATAAGACTCGTTCAATAAAGCCTAATATGCTTGTTATTATTGGTATCTGCACTCACCTTGGATGTGCGCCATCACCAAAATTAAAACCAAAAGGTGATATGGGAGAAAATTGGAAAGGTGGATTTTTTTGCCCCTGTCATGGTTCGAAATTTGATTTAGCTGGAAGAGTATTTAAAGGTTCACCAGCTCCAACTAATCTTATTGTTCCTCCGCACAAGTATTTGGATGAAAATACAATTGTTATTGGCGAAGATTCTAAAGGTAAATCTTAAAATGGCTAAAAAAATTGATAGTAATAATTCAAATAGTTTGATTGGATGGATTGATGAAAGATTTCCTTTATCTTCATTTATTAAAAATCATTTAACTGGATATTACGCACCGAAAAATTTTAATTTTTGGTATTTTTTTGGAGCATTAGCCCTTTTTGTATTTGTAGTACAAATATTAACAGGAATTTTTTTAACGATGCATTATAAGCCTGATGCATCTCAAGCATTTGCTTCAGTCGAATATATTATGAGAGATGTTTCGTTTGGATGGCTTATTCGATATATGCATTCCACAGGTGCATCTTTATTTTTTGTAGTAATTTATTTGCATATGTTTAGAGGTTTAATGTATGGCTCATATAAAAAACCCAGGGAATTATTATGGATTTTTGGAGTAGCAATTTTTCTTGCTTTAATGGCTGAAGCTTTTTTTGGATATTTGTTACCATGGGGTCAAATGTCTTATTGGGGGGCTCAAGTGATTGTAAATCTTTTTGCTACTGTGCCTTTCATAGGACCAGATTTAGCTGAATGGGTAAGAGGTGATTATTTGATTTCCGATGCAACTTTGAATCGTTTTTTTGCATTTCATGTTATAGCTTTACCATTAGCCCTTGCAGGATTAATTTTTTCTCATTTAATTGCGCTGCATGAAGTAGGGTCTAATAATCCAGATGGCATAGAGATCAAAAAATACAAAGATAAAAAGACTGGTATACCTATCGACGGTATCCCTTTTCATCCATATTATACTGTGAAGGACTTAATTGGTTTAACTGTATTTCTTATAGTTTTTGCTTCGATTATATTTTTTGCTCCAGAAATGGGAGGATATTTTCTAGAAGCAAATAATTTTATTCCAGCTGACCCATTAGTTACTCCCTCACATATTGCACCAGTATGGTATTTCACTCCTTTTTATTCGATATTAAGGGCTGTACCACCAATTTTAAATAGCCAATTTCCTGGAGTTGCAGCAATGGGACTTTCAGTATTAATTTTCTTTTTAGTACCATGGCTTGATAAAAGTCCAGTAAGGTCAATACGATATAAAGGAGTTCTCTATAAAAGATGGTTGAGTGCATTTGTTGTTAGTTTTATTGTATTGGGATACTTAGGTACCGTACCCTCAAATGTTTGGGGTCAATTTCCTACTATTATTCCTTTGCTTGGTGGTGCAGATATAGCAACAGTTATAGCTAGAATTTTTACAATTATTTATTTTTTATTTTTCTTTTTAATGCCTATATATAGCAAAAAAGATAAAACTAAACCTGTGCCGACAAGAGTAACAATGAAATGAAAAAGATTATATTTACAATTTTATTAGTAATTCAATTTTCAATTTTTGCATCTGAAGAAAAGATTAGTCTTGAAAAAGCCCCCATTGATTTAACAAACCAATCATCACTTCAAAGAGGAGCGAAAACATTTATTAACTACTGCTTAAATTGTCATAGCGCAAAATATATGCGCTATAACAAGTTATTGGATATTGGCCTTTCTAAAAAAATAATTGAAGATAATTTATTATTCACTGCTGATAAAATAGGTGATCCGATGGAAATTGCTATGCCAGTTGAAGAGTCTAAAAAATGGTTTGGCGCAGCTCCACCTGACCTTTCCGTTGTTGCGAGATCAAGAGGAACAGATTGGATTTATAATTATATGAAAGGTTTTTACCGAGACAGTTCTAGAGAGATTGGATGGAATAACCTAGTTTATGTCAACACAGCAATGCCACATATTTTATGGGAACTTCAGGGCGAACAGAAGCTTGATAAAGTTACCGGTAAACTCAGTTTAAGCAAACCTGGAAAATTAAATCAAAAAGAGTATGATGCGGTCATTACTGATTTAACTAATTATCTTACTTTTATGTCAGAACCAGATCAGTTAAAAAGAAAAAGAATGGGAATTTATGTTGTTGGCTTCCTTTTTCTCCTTCTTTTTTTAGTAGTTAAACTTAAGCAAGAATTTTGGAAGGATATTAAATAATCATGATGAAACTTTACTCTAATTCTACAGATCCATTTAGTCATAGATGTCGAATAGTACTTTTTGAAAAAGGAATGGATTTTGAAGTTATTGATGTTGATTTAAATAATAAACCAGAGGATTTATCAATCTTAAGTCCTTATTCAGACTCACCAGTTTTAGAAGAGAGAGACTTAGTTTTAACAGACCCAAATATCATAAATGAGTATATTGATGAACGTTTTCCTCATCCGCAGTTGATGCCACCAGATCCTGTCATGCGAGCTAGAGCTAGATTATTCTTAAAAGACTTTGAAAATAATCTTTTTATTCATATGAAAGATCTTGAATCTAAAGATTCTAAAGTGAGAGAAAATGCAAAAAAGACTGTAACTAATACTTTAATTCAGTTAACCCCAATTCTTGATAAGCAACCATTTTTATTACATGAAGATTATTCAATGTTAGACGTCGCGATGGCCCCATTATTATGGAGATTAGATCATTATGAAATTAAATTAGGAAATCAATGTAAATCGCTACTTAAATATGCAGATAAATTATTTTCAAGACCGCTTTTTGATGAAGCTATGTCACCTGCTGAAAAAGCAATGAGATCTATTATTTAGATATGGTTCAGGCCAAAAAACCATATCTTCTCAGGGCTATTTATGATTGGTGTATAGATTCTAACTTTACCCCTTACATTGTTGCTAAGATCATATCTGGTGTAAAAGTACCAAAAAGTTATATTGATTCAACTAAAATAATCTTAAATTTGTCTCCAGTATCTGCGAATAAATTAGTGTTTGACAATAAATTTATTTCTTTTTCAGCACGCTTTAATGGAATTAATCAAGATATTTTTTTACCAATGAAATCAATATTGGGTATTTATAGTAAGGAAAACGGTGAAGGATTATTTTTTGATATTGATGAAAATATAAAAGAAAAGAAGCTTTTAGATAAAAAAATAAAAGTATCAAAAATAAAAATCAAAAAACCACACCTAAGTTTAGTCAAATAAATATTAAAAACTGGTTTTGAATAAAAAAAATTGATATAGTTACGTTTTTTCAAAAATGCCCTCTTAGCTCAGTTGGTAGAGCAACGCACTTGTAATGCGTAGGTCGTCAGTTCGAATCCGACAGAGGGCACCATTATTTCAATAACTCATTATTTTGTTTGACAAAATCATCTAAATATCCGATAATTTTGGGTTCGGTTGGGAGGGGTGGCCGAGTGGTTAAAGGCGACGGACTGTAAATCCGTTCTCTCTGAGTACGAAGGTTCGAATCCTTCTCCCTCCACCATAAGCTTTTACTGCTATAAGTGGGTTTAGTATGGGCGTGCTGCGGGTGTAGCTCAGTTGGTAGAGCATTAGTTTTCCAAACTAAATGTCGCGAGTTCGAACCTCGTCGCCCGCTCCAGATTCGTAATTTTGAATCAGCCCATGTGGCTCAGTGGTAGAGCACTCCCTTGGTAAGGGAGAGGTCGCGGGTCCGATTCCCGCCATGGGCACCAGTTAATTTTTTATGAAGTAGAAACATTTTAAACATTTTTAAGGACAATATATTATGGCTAAAGGTAAATTTGAGCGTACCAAACCACATGTAAACGTCGGCACAATTGGCCACGTTGATCATGGTAAAACTACACTAACGGCTGCAATTTCAACAGTGCTAACTAAAAAATTTGGTGGCGATAAGAAAGACTTTGCAGAAATTGATTCAGCACCTGAAGAAAAAGCGCGTGGTATTACTATTAATACATCACACGTAGAATATGAAACAGAATCGCGTCACTACGCTCACGTTGACTGTCCAGGCCATGCTGATTATGTAAAAAATATGATTACTGGTGCCGCTCAAATGGATGGAGCAATATTGGTGTGTTCTGCCGCTGATGGACCGATGCCTCAAACTCGAGAACATATTCTATTATCCAGACAAGTGGGAGTTCCTCACATTGTTGTGTTTTTAAACAAAGCCGACATGGTTGACGATAAAGAATTACTTGATCTTGTTGAAATGGAAGTTCGTGAATTACTTACTAAATATGATTTCCCAGGTGATGATATTCCTATCATTATGGGATCAGCACTTAAAGCATTAGAGGGTGATACATCAGATATTGGTGAGCCAGCAATTATTAAATTAGCTGAAGCACTGGATAGCTATATTCCAGAACCAAAACGTGCTGTAGATGGCGATTTCCTTATGCCTGTTGAAGATGTATTCTCGATAGAAGGCCGAGGTACAGTCGTGACTGGTCGTGTTGAGCGTGGGGTTATTAAAGTTAATGAAGAAATCGAAATCGTTGGATTAAAAGATACTACAGCAACAGTTTGTACAGGTGTTGAAATGTTTCGTAAGTTACTTGATCAAGGCCAGGCTGGTGATAATGTAGGTGTATTACTTCGAGGAACAAAAAGAGAAGAAGTAGAGCGTGGTCAAGTTTTATGCAAGCCAGGTTCCATTAAACCACATACTAAATTCACTGCAGAAATTTACTCTTTAAGTAAAGAAGAGGGTGGACGACATACTCCATTCTTTAATGGGTATAGACCTCAATTTTATTTTAGAACAACAGATGTAACTGGCGCAGTTGAACTTCCAGAAGGAACAGAAATGGTAATGCCAGGAGACAATGTGACTATTACCGGTACGCTTATAGCTCCGATTGCGATGGAAGAAGGTTTACGATTTGCTATCCGTGAAGGTGGAAGAACAGTTGGATCTGGTGTTGTAGTAAAAGTTATTGAGTAGGAATTAATAATAGTTAAACCTAGGCCAGTAGCTCAATTGGTAGAGTATCGGTCTCCAAAACCGAGGGTTGGGGGTTCGAAGCCCTCCTGGCCTGCCAACAAAAGGGAACAAAGTGGGAATGAAGATTAATATAAGACTAAGTTTGTCATTTTTACTTTTAGGTGCAGGAATAGTCGGATTTTATATACTATCCGAGCAACCAACAGTGCTGAGGATTTTATCTGTTTTAGCTGGCGTGGGAGCATTTATTGCTGTTTTTTGGACAACGCCGCAAGGTCAGCAATCTTTTGGTTTTTTAAAGGAAGCTATAACGGAAGCTAAAAAAGTCGTTTGGCCAACAAGAAAAGAAACAATTCAAATGACTTTAATAGTTTTTGTTTTAGTTGTAATTATGGCTATTTTTCTTGCTTTTATAGATATTGCTTTTTCATACATTATAAATATGTTATTGGGACGAGGTGAATGATGTCTAAACGTTGGTATGCGGTTCAAGCATTTTCTGGGTATGAAAAAATTGTACAAAAAGGATTATTAGAACGAATTGCTCAATCAGAAATAAGTGATCAATTTGGTGAGATATTAGTCCCTATTGAAGAAGTGGTAGAGATGAAATCAGGGCAAAAAAAGGTAACTGAAAGAAGACTTTATCCAGGGTATGTGTTGGTTCAAATGGAAATGAATGATGATAGTTGGCATTTAGTGAAGAGCAATCCAAAAGTTACAGCTTTTATTGGAGGAAGTGGAACTAAGCCATCACCAATAACAAATAAAGAAGTAGATATTATTTTACAAAAAATGGACGATAGTAAAGTTAATCCAACGCAAAAATTAACTTTTGAAGTTGGAGAATCAATTAGGGTAATCGACGGGCCTTTCAAAGATTTTTCTGGCACTGTTGACACTATTGATTACGAAAAAAGCAAACTTCGCGTTTCAGTAGTAATATTTGGTCGAGCAACACCTGTTGAACTTGAATTTGGACAGATAGAAAAAGAAGTTTAAAAATTATTTGGGAGCTTTTATTAAGAGCGTTTGGACCAAAATTTAGGAGATAAAAGAAATGGCAAAAAAAATAGAGGGCTATATAAAGCTCCAAATACCAGCTGGAAAAGCAAATCCGAGTCCACCAGTAGGACCTGCACTTGGACAACGTGGTCTCAATATTATGGATTTCTGTAAAGCTTTCAACGCTGAAACTCAAAGTGTTGAACCAGGTTTACCAATTCCTGTTGTAATTACTGCATTTTCAGATAAAAGTTTTACTTTTATTATGAAAACTCCACCTGCTTCAATTCTATTGAAAAAAGCAGCAAAATTACAGAAGGGTTCTGCGGTTCCTCACACTGATAAAGTCGGAAAGATTTCCCGAGCTCAAGCAGAAGAAATTGCAAAAACTAAGATGCCAGATTTAACAGCTTCAGATATGGATGCAGCAGTTAGAACAGTTGCAGGGAGTGCAAGAAGTATGGGTATTGAAGTGGAGGGTGTTAAATGAGTTTAAGTAAAAGATTTAAAACTTTAATAGAAAAAGTTGATAGAGATAAAGTTTATTCAGCTTCTGAAGGACTTAATTTAGTTAAAGAGACTGCTAAAGCTAAATTTGATGAATCGATAGATGCTGCAATAAATTTAGGGATCGATGCATCGAAATCTGATCAAGCAGTAAGAGGTGCATTAGTGCTTCCTAATGGAATTGGTAAAACAACTCGTGTTGCAGTTTTTGCCCAGGGTGAAGCTGCAGATGCTGCAAAAAAAGCAGGTGCAGATATTGTTGGTTTTGAAGATTTAGCAGATCAAGTTAAAAAAGGCGTAATGGATTTTGATGTAGTAATAGCAACACCAGATGCAATGAAAATTGTCGGTACACTAGGTCAGGTTTTAGGCCCAAGAGGATTAATGCCAAATCCAAAAGTTGGAACTGTTACAACTGATACTGAAAAAGCAGTAAAAAATTCTAAAGCAGGTCAAGTTCAATATAGAACTGATAAAGCTGGAATTATTCATTGTACTATTGGGAGAGCCTCATTTAGCTCAGATCATTTGCAAGCAAATTTAACAGCCTTACTTGGTGAAATTAGTAAAGCAAAACCAAAAGATGTTAAGGGTGTTTTTATAAAAAAATTATCGGTTTCGAGCTCGATGGGAGTTGGAGTTCGAATAGACCAAGCAAACTTATTGAATTAGGTTTTAAAAATTTTGTGGAATATTTTTCCACATAAAAGAGCTTTGGGTTCATTGATGAAGCTATCAATGAAGTTGTCAAAGACCGTAGGTACGAAAGTTTAATTTAAATATTTAAACCTACGCAGATGGCGAACCCCCTAAAGGATAATATCCTGATAGAGGACGTCGTTTTAGTTGGCATTGGGAAACTAATGCTTTTATTTAACGAAAGGAGAAGACCTTGAGTCTGAAACTTGAAGAAAAAAAGGCTGTTGTAGCTGAAGTTAGCAAACAGATTGAAAATGCTCAATCAATGATACTTGCAGAGTATCGAGGTGTGGGCGTTCAAGAGATGACCAATTTAAGGGTAGAAGCAAGAAAATCGGGAGTTTATCTTAAAGTGCTTAAAAACAATTTAGTTAAACGGGCAGTAGAAAATACCTCATTTTCATCGCTATCAGAAGATATGGTAGGCCCTTTAATATTTGGAATTTCTGAAGACCCTGTATCTGCTGCAAAAGTTTTAAATAACTTTGCTAAGGCTAATGAGTTGTTTGTAATAAAAACAGGTGCAACACCAAATGAAAAAATGGATATCAAGGCTATTAAAGTCCTTGCTTCCTTACCAAGTCGTGAAGAATTACTGGCTAAATTAATGGGGACGATGCAAGCTCCAATTGCAAAATTTGTTAGGACACTAAATGAGGTACCATCAAAATTTGTAAGAGGTGTTGCGGCAGTTCGGGATCAAAAACCAGCATAATTTTAACGATTTAATTAAAAAACTATTAGGAGTATATAAAGTATGGCTATTTCAAAAGAAGATATTTTAGAGAGTATTGGTTCAATGTCAGTTCTAGATTTATCTGAGCTGATTAAAGAAATGGAAGAAAAGTTTGGTGTTTCTGCAGCAGCAGCAGCAGCGGCTCCAGCAGCGGCAGCTGATGGAGGAGATGCAGCAGCGGCAGATGATAAAACTGAATTTGATCTTCATTTAACAGGGGTAGGCGATAATAAAGTTAATGTTATTAAAGCTGTTAGAGAAATTACTGGTCTTGGTTTAAAAGAGGCTAAGGACATTGTTGATGCAGCACCAAAAGTTGTAAAAGAAGCATTACCAAAAGATGCTGCTGATGAAGCAATGAAAAAATTAACTGAAGCTGGCGCAACAGGCGAGTTGAAATAATTTTAATTTAATTTGAAGGTTGCTTTTATGAATTGAAAGCAACCTTCATCTTTTTTTGTGAATCAATTCTTTATATAACAAAAAATTAAATTATCAGTTTTTTGTTATATAAATTTTTAATTTCGGAGATGCTATGAGTTATTCCTT
>MDSX01066559.1_pt1 | contig 43464 bp, 39 predicted proteins | sample 811141 | NCBI WGS metagenome assembly MDSX01 (sample SAMN05326642, study PRJNA326480) | marine metagenome | isolation source: seawater | place: Atlantic Ocean: South East | collected 2010 | reverse complement strand
TGGACATAATTAACCTGCATGGCATCCGGCAAAGCAAAAATTTTAGTTTTAGACGACGAACCAGATATTCTCGAAATCGTCGGGTATAACCTTAGAAACGAAGGATACGAAGTCAAGACAGCTCTCAGTGGTAAAGAAGGCATTGCGATAGCGAAGAAATTTCTTCCAGATTTGATACTGCTTGATGTGATGATGCCAGGAATGGATGGTATGGAGACATGCGATATTATTCGACAAGATTCCCAACTCAAGGATACGATTATTGCATTTTTAACTGCGCGCGGCGAAGACTATTCTCAAGTTGCAGGATTTGAGGCAGGAGCAGATGATTACATAACTAAACCCGTAAAGCCAAAAGTGCTTGTTTCAAGGTTAAAAGCGCTACTACGCAGGAGACCGGCCAGTGAAAAGTCAGAACAACAGCTTATTCGCCACGGAGATTTGGTCATTGATACTGAACAATATCATGTTGAATTGTCTGGAGTTATCATCGTCTTGCCCCGAAAGGAATTTGAACTGTTAAGTCTTTTGGCTTCCAAGCCGGGTAAGGTATTCTCTAGGGAACGCATTATGGATAAGATATGGGGCGATTCTGTTGTAGTTGGCGGGAGAACTATCGACGTACACATTCGGAAAATCCGTGAAAAAATTGGCGAAGAGCGTATCAGAACGATCAAAGGTGTGGGCTATAAATTTGAAATCGAAGAATAATGAGCTCACGCAGAGTATTGCTTTTTTCATTCGGTATGGCCCTGCTTCTTACTTGTATAAGTAGCCTCCTTTATTTCGGATCTCAGCGCATGGAACAAGTGCCGCTGATAGTATGGGTAATCGCCATGGCGATTACCTGCTTTGTTGCAATTGCCACTGCAATCTATTTGAATTTCACCTTGCGCATTCGTAGCATTCAACGCAAAATTTTAGAAAGTAGTGATCAGCCAATGCTTGGTTTTGATCAAAACATGACCTTAGAGAAGCTTGAGGAGTCTGTCGACGAGTGGTCTTCACGACAGAAAAAATTAATTCAAGAACTTGAAAGTAGAGAAGAATTTCGACGTGAATACATTGGGAATGTAAGCCATGAATTAAAGACCCCCATTTTCAATATTCAGGGGTATATATTAACGCTGCTTGATGGTGCAAAAGACGATCCTAAGATTACTACGAAATTCTTGAAGCGCGCCGCTAAATCTGTTGACCGAATGACCTCTTTGGTTAAAGATATGGATGTCCTTTCTAAGGTAGAGACGGGGCGATACGATATACGTTTAGAGCCCACGCGTTTAGACTTGCTTATCGATGATACTTTATTAGGGATAGATTCATTCGCTGCGAATTACTCCGCAAAAATCAAAGTGAAATATTCCTGTCAAAAGAGTCAAGTAGTTCTCTGTGACACGGCGAAAATAGAACAGGTTCTGGATAATCTAATAGTCAATGCTATCAAGTATAGCGAAGAACCGCGGAGTGTAAAAATAGTATTGGAAGATGCGGGTACAAAAATCAATATCAGCGTGGTTGACAACGGTTTTGGTGTTCCGGAGAAAGATATCCATCGCATTTTCGAACGATTCTATCGAGTGGATAAAGCGCGTTCAAGAGAGGCAGGAGGCTCGGGACTCGGACTGTCTATAGTTAAGCATATTATTGATCGGCACAGCGAATCTATTGAGGTTCAATCAGAGGAAGGCGTTGGAACTACTTTTAGATTTACATTGACAAAGGCGTAATCGTGTATAACCTCTCGTTGAGTGCATCACCTCACCGATAATTCGACTTATTTTTGAATGAACCCAACGAGCAACCGTTATGGAATGGAGTCCTGAATTAATGCGTAAACTTGAGGCGCTTAGAGCAAAAATTGAAGCGACTGATCAAGACTTCGAAACCTATGTAAATGGCTGGCAGTTGCAACGCTTTCAAAACTATTGGGACTATATCCAATTAGATACTTTATTGAGTTTACAGCGTCCTACTACAGAGGTAGAAGATGAGCCTATCTTTATCATTTACCATCAGATTACAGAGCTTTACTTCAAATTAGCGCGAATTGAAATTGATGCTATTGCAAAGTCTTCGGATTCAACCGTCCCAGAATTTATAGAACGGATACATCGAATCAATCGCTACTTTGGTGCCTTGCGCGGAAGTTTCGGGGTCATGGAATTGGGCATGAAGAAAGAAGAGTTTTTGGCATTCAGAGATGCCTTGGCACCAGCTTCAGGATTTCAAAGCGTTCAATACCGTATTATAGAACTGGGTTGTTCCCCGCTTATAAATCTTGTGCCTGAGAATCTTCGAGAATCTCTGAATAAAGCTTCTATTGAAAAACAATTGGAGCATATTTACTGGAAAAGCGGTGCTACCGTGGAGGACACTGGCAAACCTGCATATACGGCCACTCAATTCATAGAAAAATATTGGGATGATTTGCTCTTTACAGCGGAAGCATACGAACATTGTAATATTTGGCAACGCTTTCAAGAGCTTAAAAGCAAGGCGAATAAGACGGAATTGGATGAAGTGAAGAATGCACTTCGGGCACTTGATTTGAACGTGAACGTCAATTGGCCCTTGCAACACTATAAAACTGCTGTGCGCTATTTGTCTAAAAAGCCTACTGATATTCCCGCCACAGGAGGGACCAATTGGCAGAAATATCTTCCGCCGCGGTTTCAACGGCGCATATTCTTTCCAGAACTTTGGACAGAGCAGCAAAAAGCCGAATGGGGAAAAAGTTGGGTCCATGAAGTATTGGCAGAATTAGAAGGAGCACATTAAATGGGTACCAAAAAAACGGCATGGATAGCAGTGGCATCCATTTTCTTAGTGTTGATTATTTGGGTGATTTCAGCTAATGAAGTTCAAGTTGCTACACAGATAGAATCAACGAAACAAATTGAAAAAGAACCTTCCTATTACTTAACCTTGCCTTCAGATACCTTGAGATTTGAGCAGCATCAAGTAAAAGCTGGCGAAAGTTTTGGCGCGTTGCTTGGTAAGAGAGGAATCAGTACCAGACAAATCTATCAAATTGCGGCAGCAGTAGAAGATAACTTTAATGTCCGCCGGATTCGCGCTGGAGTAGAAGTTCAATTTGCTACGGGTGATAGTTCATTGTTTCCAGCGTATTTTATTTATCCCGAAAGCAAATTTGAGTATTGGATTATTGGCTTAACGGATTCCATTTTCGCCAAAAAGGTAGAAAAACATAGGGAGGTGCGTCAGCGCGCCATTTCTGGCACTATTGATGACGCATTATACCTGAGCGTTGGTCGAGCAGGAGGAACTCAAGCCCTTGCGATGTCTTTGGTAGAAGTGTATGCCTGGAGTATAGATTTCTTTAGGCTTCAAAAAGGCGATGCTTTTTCTGTTCTTTACCAAGAGGAATACGTAGATGATACCATCTATGTGGGGCTGAAGAGGATACTCGCCGCCAATCTTACTCATGTGGGAAATGACTTTTATGCATTTCCATATGAAAATGAATTGGGTTTCAATGACTATTACGATGAGGATGGACGAAGTTTAAGAAAGACTTTCCTCCGTGCACCGCTAAATTTCACTAGAATATCTTCAAGATACAGTGGACGCAGGTTTCATCCCGTTCAAAAAAGGTGGAAAGCCCACTTGGGGACGGATTATGCTGCACCTACGGGCACACCAATCATGTCTACTGCAGACGGCGTTATCATTGCAGCAAAGTATACTTCAGCTAATGGTAATTATGTAAAGGTTCGTCACAACAGTACCTACACTACTCAGTATTTGCATATGAGTAAGATTAAGCCAGGAATTAAGAATGGCGTTCGAATTAAACAAGGTGATGTCATTGGTTACGTAGGATCTACAGGTTTAGCAACTGGGCCACACGTCTGTTACCGCTTCTGGGTGAACGGCAAGCAAGTGGATCCCTACAAGCAAAAACTTCCGGATGCGAAGCCTTTGGAAGGGGAGAGAATGCATTCATACAATTCGTACATGGCGTCACTTAAAAAAGAGCTTGACGCACTCTAGGTGTATTTGCTTTTTTGAATTACCCAATGACAATATTGATGATTCGGCCCGGCACCACAATCATCTTTCGTACTTGTTTAGTGCCAATGTGCCTTTCGGTACGCTCGTCGTCCATCACAGCCTTTTCAATATCTTCCTTACCCATATCCAGTGGTAATTCCAATTGGAAACGAACTTTCCCGTTAAAGGAAACGGGGTAGTTCTTGCTGCTCTCCACTAAATAACTCTGATCGTGAGTAGGGTACTTTGAATGTGTTACAGAACCTTTACAGCCAAGCTTCTCCCAAAGTTCCTCAGCCAAATGTGGTGCAAACGGTGAGATGAGTCTAACAAGAGGTTCAAGCACCTCGCGATTATTAGTTTTTAGTTCTGTCAATTCATTGGTCGCAATCATAAAAGCACTTATAGAAGTATTGAAGCTGAAGTTCTCTATGTCTTCATTCACCTTTTTGATGCAGGTATGTGCCGTCTTAAGTGCTTGCTTATGGGCTGGTGCATCGCTTACATTGAAGCCGCCTTCTTGGTGGAACAACTTCCAAAATTTGCGTTGGAATCCAGCAACACCAGAGAGCCCTTGTGTGTTCCAAGGTTTACTTTGTTCTAAGGGACCTAAAAACATTTCATACATACGCAAAACGTCTGCACCGTATTTTTCTACGATATCATCTGGATTGGTAACATTGAATTTAGATTTAGACATTTTCTCTACCTCGCGGCTGCAGATGTACTTGCCATCTTCAAGGATGAATTCGGCATTCTTATATTCTTCACGCCAAAGCTTAAAAGCCTCTAGGTTGAGCTCGTCACCTTGTAACAGATTCACGTCTGCATGAATAGCTTGCGTATCGTGTTGGTCCTTCAAACCAGCACTTACAAACGTATTGGTACCATTGATTCTATGGACGAAGGCACTTATACCCTGAATCATTCCTTGGTTGATCAACTTCTTGAACGGCTCATCAAAACTAATAAAGCCCATATCAGATAGAAACTTCGTCCAGAAACGCGAATAGAGCAGGTGGCCCGTTGCGTGCTCTGATCCGCCAATGTAAAGGTCAACTTGCTGCCAGTATTCCGTGGTTGATTTGCCGGCAAATTCTTGGTTGTTGTGCGCGTCCATGTAACGCAAGAAGTACCAAGAGGAACCGGCCCAACCTGGCATTGTGGTTGTTTCAATCGGATGACCATTGAACGTCCAATCGTTGGCGCGCGCTAGAGGTGGCTCACCGTCCTGAGTCGGCAAATAAGCATCAACCTCAGGAAGCGTAAGAGGAAGGTCATCTAAAGGCATTGTTTTCGGAATGCCTTGGTCATAATAAATCGGAATAGGCTCTCCCCAGTAACGCTGGCGTCCAAAGATGGCGTCGCGCAATTTGTATTGAGTTGTGCCTTTTCCATAGCCAATTTCTTCCAAGTGCTCAATCATTTTGGCCTTGGCGTCCATGCATTCCATACCATCAAGGAAACTTGAGTTGACCATTTTTCCTTCCTTGGCTTCAAAGGCCTCTGAGCTAATGTCGCCTCCAGCAACTACCTCTGTAATTTCAAGGTTGAAATGTTTTGCGAAGGCGTAATCGCGGCTATCATGTCCAGGAACTGCCATGACAGCGCCTGTTCCATAGCTGGCCAGCACGTAATCACCAATCCATATCTCGATTTTATCCCCACTAATAGGATGCACGGCATAGGCTCCAGTGAAACAACCGCTAATAGTTTTAGTATCGGCCATACGGTCGCGTTCACTCCGTGCTGCTGCTTTTGTTTGATAGGCTTCCACTGCCTTCCGCTGACCAACAGTGCTGATTTTCTGCACCAATTCATGCTCCGGTGCCAAGGTTAGAAACGTAGCACCAAACAAGGTATCGGGACGGGTTGAGAAGACTTCAATCTGTTCTTTATGTCTGTCAATATCAAAGAATACGGCCGCGCCTACAGATTTTCCAATCCAGTTGCGTTGGGTTTCTTTTAAGGAGGTGCTCCAGTCAATCCGCTCTAAACCTTCCAATAAGCGCTCTGCAAATGCCGTGATACGCATGGACCATTGCATCATTTTCTTCTGTACTACTGGATGTCCACCTCGCTCACTTAGGCCATCCTTGACCTCGTCGTTAGCCAAAACGGTGCCCAGAACAGGACACCAGTTGACGTTGCTTTCGCTGCGGTATGCCAAGCGGTAGTTCAGCAACGTATTAGCCTTGTTGGTATCATTCATTGCTACCCATTCCCCAGCGCTGAAGATCAATTCTTCAGTATGAGCAGCATTCAATCCTTCCGTGCCTTGGGTTTCAAAATGCGCTATAAGCGTATCAATATGTCTACTCTTGCCCTTTTTCTGATCGTACCACGAATCAAAGAGTTGAATGAATATCCACTGCGTCCATTTATAGTACGTGGGATCCGTGGTTTTGAATTCACGTGACCAGTCTAACCCAAAACCAATATTATCTAATTGCTGTCTATAACGTACGGTATTAATTTCAGTTGTTTTTTCTGGATGTTGTCCCGTTTGGATGGCGTATTGCTCTGCGGGTAACCCAAAGGCATCGTAACCCATAGGGTGTAGTACATTAAATCCCTTTTGTTTCTTGTAACGACCGTATATATCTGAAGCAATATAGCCTAGTGGATGTCCTACATGCAGACCGGCACCAGAGGGGTAAGGAAACATGTCCAAAACATAAAATTTTGGTTTATCCTGCGAACTTGATGCACGGTAAGTGCCGTCAGCAGCCCATTTGGCCTGCCATTTCTTGTCAATTTCTTGATGATTGTACTCCATATCGTTAAAGAAGTGTTGAACACGCGCGAAATTAGTGAATGCACGGCAGGAATTACTATTTTCGCTTCGATGAGTTCCAAAGAACAACAATTTACAGCGTCCCGTGTGCGGTCTTCCTACCTTAGTGTAGTGGTCTCAATGACTTTGGTATTATATGTCTTAGGCCTTTTGGGTACTTTAGTGCTGAGTGCCAATGATTTATCCAAATCAGTTCGGGAGAATTTTACATTTACTTTAATCCTTGAGGAGGCTATTCCAGAGGCGGATCTCAAGACTTTATTGAAAACTCAGCAGTTAGCACCTTATGCAAAAAGTGCTGTGCTAGTAACTAAAAAAGAAGCAGCTGAGACTTTAGAGGCTGCACTTGGCGAAGATTTCGTGAAATTTTTGGGATATAATCCTTTAAGTAACACCATTGATATCAACTTGCGTTCAGAAATAGTGGCTTCAGGCAATTTAGATGAGTTAAAGTCAAAAATGATGGACGAGGAATACGTTAAAGATGTATTGTATGACCGTGACTTGGTTACCTTAGTCAATGAGAATATTGAAAAAATCACATTTGTTTTGTTCGCTGCATCCTTAGTCCTATTAATTGTTGCTTTGACGCTTATTCACAGCAGTATTCGTCTCACCATTTATTCCAAGAGATTTCTATTAAAAACCATGCAGCTCGTAGGGGCAACATCTGCCTTTATCCGTATTCCGTATTTAATTAACGCCTTATTTATGGGAATCATTGCAGCCATCTTATCTATGGGACTACTCGCAGCAACTGGATATGGAAGCACCATCTATTTTCCAGGGGTTATAGAACTTTTTTCTCAGAAGGTGCTCATTTTAGTGGGAGTGTCACTGCTTGGTATAGGGCTCATAGTACCAGGTGTAAGCACTGCAATAGCTATTCGCAGATATTTAAAATTAAGAACTAACGAATTATACTTTTGATTATGAATAATAAAGAAACATTTCTATTCGACCGCAGAAAGTACATGATACTAATAGCGGGATTAATAATGCTTGTTATTGGCTTTGGATTGATGCTTGGTGGTGGTTCAGAAAACCCGTCAGAATTTAATCCTGAGATATTCAGTGCAAAGCGTGTTCGAATAGCGCCATGGTTTTTATTTGTAGGCCTCCTATTGCCAATAATAGCAATAATGATTCCCAAAAAAACCACTTAAAAAAGAGTAACCATGACACCTATTCAAGCCCTGTTATTAGGCCTCATCCAAGGTCTAACAGAATTCTTGCCCGTGAGCTCATCGGGTCATCTTGAGATTGCAAAAGCACTGTTTGGCCTAGATTTATCAGGTAAAGAAAGCCTCACTTTTGACGTAGTGGTTCATGCGGGAACGGCATTAAGTACCATAGTTGTTTTTCAAAAAGACATTATAAAAATTCTAAAAGGGTTACTTAAATTTCAATGGAATCCAGAAACTAAATTCGCCTTGTTTATTTTGTTATCCATGGTGCCTGCGGGTATCATTGGTTTGTCTTTTGAGGAAGAAATTAGTGCTTTATTTGAAGGTCAATTACTTCTAATCGGTGTGACGCTTACTTTAACCGGTTTGCTCCTGTTCTTAGCAGATAAAGCAAGGGTTACAGATAAAGAAGTAAAAGGATGGGATTCCTTAATAATTGGTTTAGCTCAAGCGGTAGCCATTTTACCTGGTATTTCAAGAAGTGGTTCTACAATAGCTACTTCCGTCTTACTTGGTATAGATCGAACAAAGGCTGCGCGATTTTCGTTCCTTATGGTTTTACCCATTATTTTGGGTAAGGCACTTCTTGATGTAAAAGATATAGTTGGCGGAGAAGCTTTGGGTGCTGATGTAAGTCTACTTGCACTCATTATAGGATTGCTTGCAGCTTTTGTAAGTGGGATTTTCGCCTGTAATTGGATGCTTTCACTTGTAAAGCGAAGCCAATTGAAGTATTTTTCTTTTTATTGTTTTGCCGCAGCGGGTATAGTTGTGATTAGCCAATTCATCTAGATTAATGACTGCAGAGGAAGTAAAAGCCGGTCAAGTTTTATTGGTAGATAAACCATTCAAATGGACTAGTTTTCAAGCGGTAGCCAAGATTAGATATACTTTACAAAAAGAATTGGGCCTTAAAAAGCTCAAGGTTGGTCATGCCGGTACTTTGGATCCACTTGCCACAGGTTTATTAATTATTTGCGTGGGTAAAAGGACCAAAGATATTTCTTCCTTTATGGGGCTCAATAAGGAATACGTTGCAGAGATTACCTTCGGTGGTACGACTCCTTCCTATGATTTGGAAAGTGAAATAGATGAAACCTTTAGCACTGCTCATATAGATCGGGAGGCGATAGAAACTGCTCTTACTCAATTCCAAGGCGCTATTCAACAATACCCGCCTATTTTCTCAGCTATAAAGCAAGGCGGTGTTCGTATTTATGAAAAAGCTCGTGCTGGGGATAAAGTTACCGTTAATTCGCGCGAGGTGACTATTCATAGTTTAGACATTATCTCTTTTCAAGGGGATACGCTTGTGCTCCGAGTTGAATGTGGTAAAGGAACGTACATTCGCTCTTTAGCATACGACCTAGGCAAAGCACTCAACTCAGGTGCACACCTGAGCGCTTTGCGACGAACAAAAATCGGCTCTTATGAAGCGGATCAGGCAAAAGATCCTATCCAGTGGTCCGATCATTTTAAAGAAGTATTAAAACCTTAATCTAGGTATTTACTTTTCCAAAGATTACTGTTGAAGTTCTTCAACCTGCTGAATCCATAAAGGGCTGTCATGGCCCCGGTAGAAAATACCATCCAAAAGAAGAAAATAACACGAAGGTGCAAGATAGTACCCGTGTCTTTTGGGCCTCTCATTAGACTTTCTGGGAATAATAAAGCAACAAGCAAACAGAATCCAAAGACCGATTTCATCAAACTTTCAAAATCCCTAAAAGGGTAAACTAAAATTTTTCTAAGAGGATGCAAGTCATTACCCCATTGTGCAATAAGGTAATAGTAACCACCCCCCATTGGAACGAATAGTAACGGGTCTTTATCTTTCTCTGCGAGCTTAAACATTCCTGCTGGCGCAATCATTTTAAATCCTGTAATTTCCCTTTCTTGTTGTTTTTCAAATTCCTTTATGGCATCTATTGCCGCAGAAGGAAAGGTGCCATTAAATCTTTTTGAATCAAGAAACCGTAAACGATAATCTATGCAGAGTTTTTGGATGTCTTTGATGTGAAAGATGCGATTCGCATCCAATGAATCAAAGTTTAACTCCTCCGAATTACCATTGGAAGAAAACAGATTTCGTAAAATGCGCTCACCTTCATTAGGTTTGGATAATAAGGCTTTAAAACCTGCAAGAATGTCCGTGTTGGAAGGTTCGTTATTCTTCGAACGAATATCGTTCAGTTTGTCTAAAAGGTTGATTCCCATTGCTCAATACGTTTCTAAAATTGTGGAACATTTGGCGTTGTAGGATTAACAAAGTACGCAATTGCATTGTTCAATATCAATTGCTTTAACAAAAACTTGACAACGGGGGGTCCGAAATCGTACATTTGCGCCTCATCTACTAAAAATTTCAAAGCCCGTAAGCTATGAAAATGAAACTTTCTCACTTCGCGTACGACCTGCCAAAGGAACTTGTTGCGCAGGAACCAACCTTGCATAGAGACGATAGCAGGTTAATGGTAGTCCACAAGGATACCGGCGAAATAGAACACAAGCATTTTCACCAACTCATTGATTATTTCGAGGACGGTGATGTGATGGTACTAAACAACACGAAAGTGTTTCCTGCCCGAATGTGGGGGAACAAAGAAAAAACAGGAGCGCGCATAGAGGTTTTCTTATTACGTGAATTAAATGCCGAAAGCCGCCTGTGGGATGTGTTGGTTGACCCTGCCAGAAAAATTCGTATTGGCAATAAACTGTATTTCGGAGAAGACGACTCTTTAGTTGCGGAGGTTATAGACAACACCACATCACGTGGTCGTACACTTAGATTTTTATTTGACGGTTCTTACGAAGAGTTTCGTGCCAAGCTAAGTGAGATGGGAGAAACACCACTGCCAAAGTATATAGATCGTGAACCAACGGAGGAGGATTGCAATCGATACCAAACCATTTTTGCTAAAGAAGAAGGCGCCGTTGCGGCTCCGGTAGCTGGACTGCATTTTTCAAAGCATTTGATGAAGCGTTTAGAAATTAAAGGCGTTCATTTACCAGAATTGACACATCACGTTGGATTAGGAACCTTCCGTCCGGTAGAAGTGGAAGATTTGAGTAAGCATAAAATGGATAGTGAGCAGTTTTTTATGCCTCAAGCAACTGCAGATGTTGTTAACGAAGCATTGGTTCAAAGCCGCCGCGTTTGTGCAATTGGGACCACTACGGTTCGTACATTAGAAAGCTCGTTGACCACTGGTGGACGCATCACAGAAACTGAAGGTTGGACCAATAAGTTTATCTTTCCTCCGTATGAAATACAGATTCCAAATGCAATGGTCACAAATTTTCACCCTCCGGGCTCTACGCTATTAATGATGAATAGTGCTTTGATGGGTCATGATTTGGCCATGCACTCTATCAATGTAGCAATTAAAGAAAAATACCGTTTCCTAGCTTTTGGTGATGCAATGTTGATCATCTAAACCTCTGGAATTAAAGCTTATGAGCCCTGCCTTTTGGCGGGGCTTTTTATTTGATTTCATGGAAAGCATCTAGGTATTGATTCGCAATACTTTCCCAATCAAAATATTCGCGAATTCGATTTCTAGAAAGTTCCCGTTGGGTCGATTTAATTTCTTGGCCCGGTAGATTTTTGAGTATTTCAGACAACTCATTGTGGTTACTCCACAATGCTCCCAGTCCTCCTAACGTACTTGCGTTAAATGGATTGTTGTGGGCTAAAACAAAAGCACCACATCCCATGGCCTCTAATAAAGCTGGGTTGGTTCCTCCGGCGCTATGACCGTGCAAATAGACGTCACAGTTTAGGCGGAGTTGGTTGACTATTTTCTTGTCATAAATCGTACCTGGAAAGTAGATCGTAGAACAATCCTTATATTCTTTCTTTAGAGTCCGTCCATATCTATTGGTATAATCTCCAATGGTGATGAGCAACTTACCACTTGTTTTTGCAGCCTCTAGGATCTCTTTAATGTGATTGTCAGGTTGTATTCTCCCAATGTGAAGCGCGTAGTTCGTCAGAGGTAGTTCCATCTTTTTGAGAGCAGATGCGTTCGAATGTTCCACGACTTCTGCACCGTAGGCAATCGTAGTACAAGGGGTGGAATATTTATTCAAATATTCGGCAATCATTGGATTGTCGGCAACTAGAAGTTTTGAACGTGTAGCCGCTTTGCGTTCAGACCAACGAAGGAAAATGGAGAGAACACCCCGGTACTTGGCTCTTCTATGTTCTATTCCGTCCATATTAATTACTGTTTTTCTTCTTGGCCAGAGAAAAGACCAAATTGCAGAGGTGGTATATCCTAACTGAAGATAGATATCAAAATTTTGTTTTCGTGCGTCAACAATACATAGGTAATCATAGATGAATTGGCCTGCTAAACCAAGTATTTTCTCTGGATTAAAGATGTGTCTAACACGCACTCCTTCATGCCATTCTACTTTTTCAGGATGATTACTAGTGGCATATACAACTACTTCATGTCCTGCTTTTACCCATGAGGGCGCTACACGTTCAGCCATCTCTTCGAAACCGCCGTAGCGGTTAGGTATACCTCTAGATCCAAGTACTGCAATTTTCACAGACTAAATGTAGGATTTTTGAAGGGGATAGTAGAACTTCTGTAGAAACCTAAATAGCTATTTCATGAATTTTAATAATTCCTTGCATCAATGGAGGCAAGAACATTTACTGAGTTTTGTTATTAACGGCGCAAGCAAGTTTCAGGATGTAGAAAAAATGGCGGAGGAGTTCTCTGCCCATTTTAAAAACCTTTCTCAACTCATGCAAATGGATGAACGTTCTTTGATGAAAATAAAGGGAATTGGTCCAGTTAAGGCCAAACAAATCATGGCTGTAATTGCGCTATATAAAGAGTGGAACCGTCCTGAAAAACTGCCTAAAAGTATTAAAAGGAGTGCGGATGCCTTGCCTCACTTTGGTGCACTTCAATGCCTTTCTCACGAAGAATTTCATGTTTTGTATTTGAACAGGGCCCATATTCCTCTGAGTTGTCAATGTTTGTTTAAAGGTGGGATTACTGGCACCGTTACAGATGTCAGAATAGTCATGAAGAAGGCAATTGTTTGGGGTGCTACCGCAATGGTTATTGCACATAACCATCCGTCAGGTGCACTGTACCCCAGTGAAAATGACAAACGAACGACTAAAAAACTAGTTTTAGCGGCAAAAACATTAGATCTGACCGTTTTAGATCATCTAATTGTGACGCGTAGTGGCTACTTTAGCTTTTCAGATCAAGGTTTGATGTAGATGGGAGCGGTACGTTACTTGCAGAATTGGAGAAAATTTTTGGGTAGTTACGACCATTGGCGATTTCTTCTCGCAGAATTGAATAAGCTCATTTACCTGCGGTCTTACCTCAACAGTCTGAGTGAAGTTCAAAAGGAACAATGCATTCATCATGCAGCCAAATGGCTTATTCATGCGCATCTTCAAGGTTCGTCAAATGGCTGCGGTACCTTTTATTTTAATTCAGGATGGACAAGTGATTACCCAGAAACAACTGGTTATATCATTCCTACACTCTTGCGCTATTCTTCCTATGAACATTCTCAATGGTCCCAACAGGCAGAATCTACGGCACTTAAAGCGGGGGAGTGGCTGTTGAATATTCAAAGAGAGGACGGCGGCTGGCCTGGTGGTTACCTGGCACAGAATCGTCCGTCCGTCGTTTTTAACAGCGGTCAAATTTTAAGGGGGTTATACCGTCTTTACGAGCATACGGGCGAGGCCAAATGGAAAGATGCCGCAGAGCGATGTATTCTGTGGATATGGGACCAATTGGACCAACAAGGAAGATTTAGTACAAATGATTATATGGGTGCGATTCGTGTCTATGGCGCCTATGTAGTGGCACCTATTTTAGATTGGTCTGTATATTTTGAAGCCGAATCACAGGAATGGAAAAAATTTGCAATTCGCCATTTGAACTGGGTTTGCTCGCAACAGAATGAACTGGGCTGGTTTGCCAATTGCGATAATACCCAAGACAAAAATGACAAACCTATAATACATACCCTAGCATATACAATTGATGGAATGTGGAATGCTGGACTTGCCCTAGATAATGAAGATTTTAAATCAGCAGCTTTATTACCTGCTCGAGTTTTAGCAACAGACTTTTTAACCCGTGGAATGTTGAATGGTCGATATACATCAAATTGGACAGGGCTGGAGGCATTCATCCCAACCGGTGGAGCGCAACTGGCTATAGTTTGGGAAAGCATGTTTAGGGAGACTCAGGATGTTATTTGGAAAAAGTCCTACGAGCAAATGAATACGCTACTTTGTGTTATTTCGCGAAGGGGTGCAAGAGAGGATGTGGATTCTCTTGGAGCACTTCCTGGAAGTTTCCCCATGTGGGGTAGATACGAATCATTTGGACTCCCGAATTGGGCAACAAAATATTTTTTAGACTCCATGCTTAATGAACGCTAGCGATATTCTTCGAAATTTAATTCCCTCTTTTGTCCTTTCCTGGAATCGAAAAAGAAAGAAAGCGCTGATGCGCAAGCAGTTGCAGGCTAAACGTAGGGTTGGTTCAATTTGGACACGTCAAAAGCTCGTCTCTGCATTCAAAGATGCAGGGATTGACCCCAAAAAGGATCTACTGGTTCACAGTTCTCTGAGTAAAATAGGATATGTTGAAGGCGGCGCTCAAACGGTGGTAAATGCGCTGCTTGAATTTGTAGATCCTACATCCACCTTATTGATGCCAACCTCACCAGTAGCGACTCTTCAAGCAAAACATGACTTAGATGTGTTTGATGTGGCGAATACCCCCTCAAAAATGGGGTCAATCACAGAATTCTTTAGGTCTAATAGTGCTACACACAGAAGTGCACATCCCTTGGAACCTGTTGCGGCATTTGGTCCAAGGGCAATGGAATATACAGCATTACACCACAAGGATACTACTGCATATGGTATGAACAGCCCATGGTTAAAGCACATGGAAAATGCAGGCCAAATTTTGTATCTAGGTACTACGTTAATTAATTCTGGTACAAGTTTACACGCAGTGGAAGACTTCATAAGTCATGAAAAATTTAAGTTCCCAATCTATCTTGGTGACCGGCGGACTTTTACCGTTTTATTAGAGGGACAGCGTTTGAGTATAACTTCAACGGTACATAACCCTGAATGGAGCAAGAAAAGAAAATGCGACGGGTTAATCTCGCTATTAGAGGATAAAGGTGGTCTTAAACGAATAGTCATTGGTGAGGCCTCAGCGCTTCTAGTTGATGCGGCCAAAATGAAATCCATACTTTTGGAAGAATATGCTAAAAGAGGCGTTACCATGTATACACCCCAAGGTTCATGAGCAGAATTTTAATTACCGGTGCCGGAGGCGGTATCGCAAGAGCAATCATTCCTGTTCTACATGAATTAGGACATAGTCTGTTACTTACCACACGTTCAACAACACAAGAGTTAACGACGTACTTAGAAGAACAAGGAATCAAGGCGGCAGTCAAAAGCGCAGATCTTACCAACAAACAACACGTGGAAGCTCTTTTTACTTGGGTGCAAAGTCTTGGTGGGCTGGATGTCTTAGTCAATAATGCGGGAATTGCTCATGCGGCAGCATCTTGGAAATTGAGTGCAGAAGAAATGGAGCAATTATTTCAGGTCAATTTCTTTTCAGCGGTGCGTTGTTCATCAAGGGCTTTACCTCTGATGCGAGCTCAAGAAGGTGGCCGGATAATTAATATAAGTTCCGTTGTAGCCCACAAACCTAGTTTTGGTACAAGCGGCTATGCCGCCGCTAAAAGTGCGCTTGAAGGCTATGCACGCGGTATAGCTGTTGATGTAGCAAACAAAGATATTACTGCAAATACCATTGCGTACGGGTATATGCAGGCGGGTATGCTTTATGATGTACCGGAACCCATGCTCGAAGAGATAAAAAAGACTATACCAGCAGGTAGATTTGGCGATGCTACTCAAATAGGACACACCATTAATTTTCTCATAAATAGTCCTTTTACCACAGGACAAACGATTCACCTAAACGGCGGTCAATGGATGCCCTAATAGCACTGTATTCAAAAGAAACATCAAGCCGATTCATTTGGGCTGCCCGGATATTTTTTAAAGAGGCAATGAAATGTGAATTGCGGATTTACACAAATTTATCAGAATTTGAAAAAGCATCTGGTGTAAAAATCAATTACAGTCCAGATTATATTGAAGGCACATTCCATATCTCTCCTCAAGGTTTGCTTTGGGAAAATGAATTGACCGAACAGGATTTTCAATGCGCTACATGGGAAAACTTGGTCATTTTTTGCACAAGGACCAAAGGGGATGTTCCATTTGATCCGCTTTCCGGTGCGTTTTACTTGGCATCACGATATGAAGAGTACTTGCCGTTTATAGCAGATGAACATGGCCGCTTTCCAGCGGAAGAAAGCTTTGCTTTTAAAAACGGGTTTTTAGAGAAGCCTTTAATTAATCTTTGGGCTCTCAAATTAGGCAAGCAATTATTTGGAGAGGTATTTAGTCTCCACAAATATTATAGATTCGAGCCTACATTGGATATAGATAACATGTTTGCCTTCAGAGGAAAAGGATCGCTTCGAATTATTGGTGCTTATCTAAGGGATGTCAGAAACTTGGATTGGTCCACAATGCGTCTGAGAACGGCAGTATTATTCGGCTTTAAAAAAGATCCTTTTGATACGTTTAGAAAGCAACGAAACTGGTGTAAAAAATATGGAGTAAAGCTGCGTTATTTCATGTTACTCTCAAAGTTTGCACCCTATGATAGAAATGTGAGTCCATATAGCACTGATGCAGCAGTTAAGCTTCGTGAATTGGCAGATTGGACAGAGGTCGGTATTCATCCTTCCTATGCCTCCGACAGTGATGAGGAATTCATACGTGAGGAGAAGGATAGGTTAGAAACCATTTTGAGACGTCCTGTGACACATAGTCGGCAGCATTATCTGAAGATGAAGATGCCTCTTACATTTAGAACATTAGTGAATATGGGTATTAAACACGATCATAGTATGGGCTATGCGGAGGTTGCTGGTTACCGCGCTAGCCTTGCGGTTCCTTATTCCTTTTACGACTTAGAATTTGAAAGTATTCTCCCTTTAACCATACATCCTTTTGTTTATATGGATACCACGTATTCCATGTATGCTGGGCAAACCGCCGAGGAATCTTCAGATGAAATGATGACTTGGCATGAGGAACTCAAAGAAGTGGGTGGTTTTTATAGATCTGTTTGGCACAATAGAACTTTTGGTGAGCAGCATTTGGAAAGTAACGCGTGGATTCAATTATTCAAACAGATAGTCCATGAAGCGCATCATTAAGTTCTTACAACATAAAGAGATTGATTTTGATAAATGGGATGCCTGTGTGGGCTCAAGTGAGTTTCCTAAACCCTATGGGTTCAGCTGGTATTTAAATTGGTTAACTGACCAATGGCAGGCTGTGGTTTATGGAGATTATGAAGCAGTTCTTCCTTTATTTATTCAAAGCAAGTATGGCATTCAATTTTCTTCTCGTCCATACGGAACGCAATCTGTGGGTCCGTATTCAAAGATTCCGTTAACTCCGGAGTTACTCAGAGATTTGGTACATGAGGCCATGAAGCATGTCCAATATTCGGAGTTCTTTATGGACCCTGGTGTTCCTCTGACAAAATGGAAATCAATGCCGTATTCAAACTATACCATTGATACAAGTGAGGAATATGAAATCCTCCAAAATAGAATGAGTTCACAGAACAAACGCAACCTGAAGAAAGCGGAAAAGGCTCATTTTGAATTAGCTGAATGGGCTAATGTTAAAGATGCAGTGCAACTATGGCAGAATAATATTCAAAAGAAAACGCGAATAAGTCATGAAGATTGTAATCGCTTAGGAAAGCTATTGGAATTCTGTCATTACCAAAAGAGAGGTGTTTTGTATGCCGTACGTGATGAATACAATCAGCTTTGCGGTGCTCAATTTTGGGTAGTTTATCAAGGTCGAAGTACTCTGATGCTGAATGCATCGACTCCTTGGGGCAAGTCTCATGGGGTGAGCACATGGTTAATAGACAGACATTTACGTTCGGTATCAGGGCGTCCTCATCAAATTGATTTTGAAGGTTCCTCCATCTTAGGGTTGAAGCGCTTTTATAGCGGGTTTGGCGCCAAGGATGAGCCGTTCTTCATGCATGTTGAAAATAGGTTGCCTCTTTTTTTACGTTGGTTAAAAACAGCTACTACACGATGAAATATACACACCTTTTCTTTGATTGGGATCATACTTTATGGGATTTTGAAAAGAACTCAGAGCATTCACTGCGCAACCTTTTTGAGGATTTAAACCTCTCAGAGAAGGGTATCCCCTCATTTGAGGAATTCTATCGAATTTACTTAATGGTTAATGAACAGAAATGGGAAATGTATAGAAAAGGTCGCATTGACAAAGCGGGATTACGGGCTACTCGATTTCAAGAGGCCTTCAAACATTTTGATGTTATCGCAGACGATACTGCCATGAAGTTAGAAGAACGCTATGTTTTAGAGACCCCTTATCATACGCATCTTATAGAAGGAACTAGAGAGACCCTTATTGAGTTAGCGAATAGAGGATACAAAATGCATATTATTACGAACGGTTTCACCGAGAGTCAGACAATTAAATTTGCTGAAAGTGGATTGAAGCATTTTTTCGATGTTCTACTTTGCAGTGATGAGGTCGGTGTGAATAAGCCCGATCCAAAAATATTTAGAGCGGCATTAAAACGGGCTTCCGCAGAAAGAGCAGAGAGTCTTATGATTGGTGATAACCTCATTGCTGATTGTATTGGGGCAAGAAACCAAGGTATAGATCAAGTGTTTTTTAATCCGAATAATTTCAGTCATACAGAACTACTCACCTTTGAAATTACTAAGATTCCTGAACTTCTAGATATTTTAAAATAATTAAACTTTTTGCGCGTGTTTCAGAATGGCTTCTTCCAAAACTGTTTAATTTCAGCGTTGTTTATATCCTAAACATTCTATTATGCCAGTCCTTAGTGCTTTACCTGCACATGAAGTAATGATGGGTGCTCATCCAGTAAAGCAACCAATTCCTACACAAAGCGTAGATCAGATTGATCCCTTCCTCTTACTTCATCACCATACTTCTACTATTCCATCCGGAACGGATCGTTGGGATGCGGGGGTTGGTCCCCATCCGCATAGGGGTTTTTCACCTATCACATTTATTTGGGAAGGTGGTGTTCATCATAGAGATAGCAGAGGAAACAATAGTGTAGTAGAAGCCGGAGGGGTGCAGTGGATGGATGTCGGTATGGGGATTATTCATAGCGAACGTCCGCCAGCAAAACTATGCACAAAAGGAGGGGTTCAAGAAATCATTCAGATATGGGTGAATTTACCGTCTTCAAAGAAAACTATGGAACCCGTTTATATTCCTTTTCAAAAAGAGGAATTACCCGCTGTAGTTGGACACCCTGATTTGAAAATTGTTTCAGGAATTGTTCATTCATCACAAAAAGTGGGGCCGTTAAAAGGAGCATATCCTGTCAATAGTGCACATGGAATTGCTACTGAAAAACCTTTTTCATTCAGCGTCAAAGAGAATGAAAACGGACTTTTATATCTTTTAAATGGTCGTGGTCGATTAGAGGGATACGGCATATTAGATCATAGTATATTGTATCACATGAGTGCCGGTGAATACACCGCTCATCTTGAGAAAGGGACTAAGGTCTTTTTTATTTCTGCTGCCCCCATACTGGAGAAAGTAGAGAGCTATGGACCTTTCGTTATGAATAATCAAAAGGAAATCATGGAGGCGATGCGCGATTATCAGATGGGGAAAATGGGGTATTTGGTGGAGCGAGATATGCCCTAATTACCCAAAGGACTGCGTATCTTTGAAGTATGGTTCAAAACAAAAAGGACATTCGTGGCTTATCGCAAGAAGGGTTAATTCAATTTTTTGAAGATCACGGAGAGCAGTCATTCCGCGCTAAACAAGTATATCAATGGTTGTGGCAGAAGAGCGCAAAAAGTTTTGACCAAATGACCAATTTGAGCAAATCTACTCGTGCACTCCTTGACGCGCATTTTGAATTTAATTTACTCAAGATAGATTTGATGCAGCGTAGTAAAGACGGTACCATAAAGAATGCGGTGAAATTGCATGATGGAGCATTGGTGGAATCTGTTTTGATACCAACGGAAAAGAGAATTACTGCTTGTGTGAGCTCTCAAGTAGGCTGCTCTTTGGACTGTACATTTTGTGCTACTGCCGCATTGAAGCGCATGAGGAATTTGAGTCCAGATGAAATCTACGATCAAGTCGTAGTCATTGACCAACAAGGTAAGGAGTACTTTGACCGATCCCTGACCAATATAGTCTTTATGGGGATGGGAGAGCCCTTGCTGAATTACCAAAACGTACTATCGGCGATAGAGAAGATAACCGACCCAAAAGGATTGGGAATTAGTCCAAGAAGAATTACATTAAGCTCTATTGGGGTACCAAAGCTTATAAAGAAGATGGCAGATGATGCTGTCAGGTTCAATTTAGCCATTTCATTGCATAGTGCCGTTGAAGAGAAAAGAGCGAAGTTGATGCCTCTTGCGCATCGCACGACTACCTTAATAGATCTCCGCGAGAGCTTACAGTATTGGTATGCCAAAACGGGTAAGAACGTAACCTTTGAATACGTTATATGGAAGGGGATAAATGATGCAGAGTCAGATGCAAAGGCATTAGCTAAATTCTGTGGAGCGATCCCAACAAAGGTTAATATTATCCAATACAATCCAATTGATAATGGTCCGTATACACAGGCCTCACAAGAAGCCATAGATATGTATAAACGAATCTTAGAAAACAAAGGTATCATAACGACTATCCGTCATTCTAGAGGGCAGGATATTGATGCTGCTTGCGGTCAGTTAGCCAATAAGGGAGAGGAGTAACACTACTGTTGGAAAGAGAAAGTTTTACACTCTTCGTGGTATTTTTTTGACTATTTCAGAATTTGTATGAAGACTCATTATCCGCTTCATATGTTAATACGAATTCTCACCATCCAACCGTCTTTCCTCTTGCCAATTCCGATTTCACTGGAGGTAAACATATCACGGGGTATAAAATTTCACATTGTTGGAAATGTTCACAGTTCAATAAAGGAAAATAGACAGCGGATATATACAACTTTGAAAAACTGCGGCTGGCATTGGCCAGGCCAGCGAATTACGCTAAACTTTCGGCCTTTAGAAATCCATAAGTCTGGTAGTCACTATGATCTGCCAATTGCTATAGGAATTTTGGCTGCTAGCGGGCAGATTAAATCTACCTATTTAGAGAACCATCTTTTTTGCGGTGCATTGCAACTTGATGGACAAATTGAGGAAACAAAGAATGTGTTTAACGTTCTTGAGTGCGCTTTTCAGAACGGTATAGATAAAGTAGTACTAAATACAAAATCGGCAGATACTCAGCGTTTTCGTAATTTCTTTAAGAGTATAGAAGTTATCAATGTGAGTCAACTATCAGAGGTGGTCCATTATCTTCAGTACAGGAAAATGCCAGTTGTTGATTGTGATGCTAAACACAATGATTTAGAGCAATTTTATGGGTGCTTCTCTGAGGTGAATGGGTTGGTTGCTTATAAACGAGCTTTGGAAATTGCGGCAGCCGGTAATCACAGCGTTTTGCTCATTGGTGCTCCTGGGATTGGGAAGACCATGCTTTTGAGTAGGATTGATTCTATTATGCCTCCAATCAATCCAGATGATATTAGGGTTACAGAAATGATTACTAGCAAATTAGAAAGGAATTATTCTCAATTGAGACCGTTCATAAAAATAGCTCCTGTGGAGAGTATAAAAAGTCTATTCGGCAGCATCCGTATTCAAAATCAACGCAGTCTATTTATGGAAAAAGAGGTTGCTGGTAAATTGCAGCAGATTACAGATCAAATTAGTAATCAAGATGAGCTAGGCAAATATCATTATGCAATTGGCGGTGCAATGTTTATGGATGAAATAAGTTCATACCCTAAAGCAATATTGGATACATTACAAATCCATATGGACGATTCCAATGTTCAATTTTTAATGGCCATGAACCCTTGTCATTGTGGATATTTCAATCATCCTGTCATGCATTGCGATTGTACCGCCTCGAATTTAAATAGATATCAGGGTATACTTTCAGGAGCGCTTAAGGATAGAATTGACTTAATGCCCCCTAATACTTTAATGGAGGAGAATGTAGTCAACGAAAAATCTTCGGTTATTAAGACTAGGGTGCATAAAGCTTGGGAGCGTCAAATTCAAAGACAAGGGAAACAAAACGGAAAGCGTACTCTCAAGGAGCTCATGAATTGGGTATTAAAAGATGGTTACTTGAAGCAAGTTTTTCTCAAGCAATTGAAAACTCATAAATGGAGCCTTAGAAAACAAAGGAGTATTTTAAGCGTAGCAGCAACTATTGCAGATTTGAATCAAGCGATCCCGTCAATAGATCATCTTAAAGAGAGTATGGTATTATCAAATTCAGAGGGTAACCCCGAAAGTTCTGCAGGAAAAATAGCAAGAGGCAAGTCTCCAACCGTGATATTAGCACCAGATATAAAAATAAAAGGCTCCTAACGTCTCCAGCTAGGATCCTTTGGGTCAGGGGAGTTTTTTGTCCACTCAATGGGGCCATTGCATCCAATTTCTACTACCATGGCATTAGGAGAACCAAAAATACCTAACATGGTGCTGCGCCAGTCTCTAAATTCCTCAATATCCGTGGCATAGCAGCTCAAAGTGAGTATACTTATAATATTGCCATCTATGATAATTACTGCCGGACTTACATGATCCACTGTTCTGTAGTCACGTCCAGGTGTAATACGTTTGTGGCCAATAAATTCTTTGAACCAAAATTTCAAGGCATACTTTAATTCCTCTTCGTCTTCGTAAGCAAATGTGCTTAAATCGTATTTGGGACGAACAGAATTCCCTAATTCATTGATTTCTTTATCAATCTGCTTGAGCTGATAGTACTGGTGAAATATACTTTGTGTTTCCGTGAGCACGCCGTAGTCCGGTTCCGAGCCGTTGAGTTCTTTGATTTTGAATGCTTCACTTTGCTCTTGAAGAAATAAAGAAGTCCGTTGTTTTAGTTCCTCTGTTTGACCACAGAGAAGCATTGGTAAAAAGGCTGTAAGGAAGAATAGATGTTTCATAATTGTAAATCTGCGATTATAAAGGTAGAGCCTGAAATAATAATGAGATCATTGTCTCTAGCATTCTCCTTGGCTGCTTCTAACGCCATATTAACATTTAAATAGCTCACTCCAGATAGACCAAATTTCGCGCCAATTAAAGCAAGTTCGTTACTTCTAATCGTCCTGTTATTACTTGTGCTTACCCAGTAGTAATGATTATTCTTGGGTAGCTGTTTCATTACAGCGCTGAGGTCTTTATCCGCTGCTGCACCAAGAATCCAATGCTGCTCGCCGTTACATTCTTTGTGTGCCTGTGCTATTAGAAATGTAAACGCTGCAGCGTTGTGTCCTGTATCTACTACCGCTCTTGGTTTACGGCTAATTTCTGTCCATCTACCAAAGAACGAGGTGTTTTCATGTACCCTATTCATGCCCAGTGACCAAAGGCTCTTGCTTTCCGGAAATAATAAGGCTAATACTTGTGCGGCTCCATTCACATTTTCTTTTTGATATGAACCCTTTAAATCGGTGGTTAAGTCAGTGGATTTAGCCCAAAATAACGGCGCACATTTTTCAGAAGCAGCTGATGCAAATATTTGGTAAGTTTCTTCATCCTTTTCAACAATAACTACGGGCACACCAGGTTTAATAATTCCAGCTTTTTCACCAGCTATACTTACACGGTCCTTTCCTAAAAATTGCTGATGGTCTAAACCAATATTAGTAATAAGACATATTTCAGGAGAGCAGATATTCGTAGCATCTAATCGCCCGCCCATACCTGTTTCCAGAATAACCCAATCAACATTTTCGTGTTCAAACCAGCTTAACGCGAGCATTAAGGTCAATTCAAAAAAGCTGCTTCCTAGTGCTTCAAAAGTTTTTAAATGGGTAGATACCCAATCGGCAACAAAGGCTTCAGGAATTAACTTGGTGCTAATTTTAGCACGTTCTCTAAAATCAAAAAGATGCGGAGAAGAGAATACGCCAACGCGTAATCCCATTTCTTTCATTCCTGAGGCTAAGAGGTGAGCAGAAGATCCTTTACCATTGGTGCCTGCAACATGCATGGTTGGAATAGATTTGCCCGGGTATTCTAGGTGCGACCAAAGTTCTTTTGGGCCTTCGAGTCCTATTTTATAGTTTTTACTGCCACCGTCTCTTTGAAAATTAGGCACGGCGTCATAAAGCCAGTCTACAGCTTCTTGATAAGTCATTATTCTAATTCAAAACGGTAAACGATAAACCCTACTCTTCTTTGATTACCATTGTCTGTGCTCCATTTAGATTTTCTAGCTGCAATGCGGGCCTTTTTCACAAGACATGTATTTGAGCCAAAATTTGATTTTGTTAAACTAGTAGGAATTTGATTATTAGGTGCTAATTCTGCTTCAAAAACTTCTCCTGTGGCACTAACAGCAATTTTGATAACAACCACCCCGGCATAATTACAACCTGTTTCGGGATCTGGAATATTCAAAGGTGTTCCGTTCATCCAATATTGACCATTATTGCCAACGCCGCCATTTCCTTTTCTATTTGGATTAAGTGGATCACCATCTTCACTTCCTTGGTCGCCACCGCCTTTACTTTCACCTTCACCGCTTCCGCTTCCTTTATTGTTGGTATTGAACATTTGATTTAACCGGTCTGCCTTCCGCTGTCTGTCCAACTCTTCCTGAGTAGGTTGTGGGTCGGGTTCTACAACAGGATCTGGTTGCGGTGTTTCTTTGGGCACTTCTTTTACTTCTTCCTTAGGCATTTCTTGCTTTGATTTTTCTTTGGTCTCCTCTATAACCGGAGCATCTTCTGCATCCTGTGTAACCGCATTTTCCTGTACAACTGGTGTTTCTTCCACGGGTGTTTCAGGTGCAGGAGGAGGTGTGGTGACTGGAGCCGCTTGGGTATTATTGCCAAACCCTTCCTCACTGTAGCCAAAATTGATTGCTATACCTTCTTCTGGCGGAGGATCTTGATATTTCAAACCAGTCAAGGCAAACCAAATCAGCAGCAGAACATGGATAGTGATAGTCCAAATTCGCGCTTGATTTCTATTTTTATTCTTGTTAAAGGCCATCTTTAATTCGGATCAGTTGCAATAATCATTTTCATATTGTTTCTATATCCGATATCTAATAAACGTACAGTTTCCCCTGTTGGTACAGTCTGGTCGGCACGAAGTACAACCACTGCCTGTTCATTGGCAGGTAATTTATTGACTTCGCTAAGTAATATGCGTTCCACTTGATCGTAGCTCACTACTGTGCCATTGACGTCAAATTCTAAATCTTCATTTACCGTTAACGTAATATTTTCCTTTTTTACGGTCTGTGCACCGCTTTTGGGCAGAATAATATCAAGTGCGCTAGATGTTACTAGAGTGGAAGCAAGGATAAAAAATATGAGTAGCAAGAAAACTAAATCTGTCATAGAAGACATATTCACTTCCGCACTTACTTTACTTCTTGATCTTAAATTCATCTTTGGTCTAGATTAAGCGGGTTCATGCAACAAATCCAAGAAGTCCATAGCACTGTCTTCTAGTTTATAAACCACTCGGTCAACTCGTGTAACTAAAAAGTTGTACCCGAAATACGCTACAATCCCTACTAAAAGACCCGCAACGGTTGTGGTCATGGCAGTATAGATGCCTTCTGCCATCATATCTAACTTAATTTGGCCACCGGCATTCGCCATTTCCTTAAAGGTTAAAATCATACCGATTACTGTGCCTAAAAAACCAATCATTGGGGCACCTCCGGATATGGTCGCCAGCATAGGTAGCCCTTTTTCAAGGCGCGTGACTTCCAGTTTTCCTTGATTTTCAATGGCTTGAGTAATATCTCCAAGTGGCTTGCCAATGCGACTAATACCTTTCTCAATCATCCGTGCAACGGGCGTGCTTTCCGCCTTACATAGTGCACCGGCGGCATCAAGTTTTCCATCTAAGACCATATCCTTGATGTTGTTCATAAAGTTAGGGTCCACCTTATTAGCGGAACGGATAGCTCCGAATCGTTCAAAGAAAATGTATACGGCGAACACGCTAAGGATACTCAGAAAAACCATGATTAGAATTCCTCCAATTCCACCTGAGGTCATCAGCTCAAGAATTGTCATGGTTTTTTCTGTTGGTTCTCCCGTTAATAGGGCGTCTGCGCCGGTTTGAATTTGAAGGTATAATGTGCTCATTTTTGCTGTGTGATTTACTCAAATATCCATAAAAAGAAAGCCTCCGCTTCGCGAAGGCTTTTGAAATATCAACAACTTGAGATTCTTTTAAGAGAATATCATGTTTTGAAGAACGTATATTCCTGCTCCCGCAAAGTAACCAACGAGTGCATACAGGGAAATATTCTTTAAATACCAACCAAAATCTATTTTTTCTAATCCCATGACAGCTACACCAGCGGCTGAGCCAATAATTAAAGCAGAACCTCCCGTTCCTGCACAATAGGCGAGAAACTGCCAGAAGGTACCGTCCTGCATGAATAAACCTGTCTCTGTAATGTCATACATACCCATCGCAGCGGCGACTAATGGCACATTATCAACTATTGAAGATAAAAGACCAATAATAGTTCCAACAATGTATACTCCTTCTTTTGTATCTGTGCCAATACTGCTATCCAATGCAGCTGCAAGATCTCCCAATTGACCCATGCTCTGCAAAGAGGCTACGGCAAGTAGGATTCCTAAGAAGAATAAAACTGAGGGAGTATCTATTTTTTGCAGTACACCTAATGGACTCAAATGATGTTTTACCGCAGTAGGCTTTCTTCTGTGCAAAATATCTGTAATCAACCAAAGTACACCTAGTGACAACATCATTCCCATAAAAGGCGGGAGGTGAGTTACAGTTTTAAATACAGGCACAAAAATCAAACCTGCAACTCCTGCAATGAAGACGAAATTGCGTTCAAAAGGGGTTGTTGGATCTAAATAGTGTTCTGCGGTCTCTACGCGTTGAGGCCTTGATACATTTCCTTTTAGTCGGAAAGATAAAATCGCCAACGGTGTCAATAAAGTAAATAGAGAAGGCACAATTAATTCAGTGATGACGGAGCTGGCAGTAATGTGTCCTTTAATCCACAACATAGTCGTTGTCACATCTCCAATTGGAGACCAAGCACCCCCTGCATTTGCAGCAACTACTACCATTCCCACGAAAAACCAACGATCCTTTTGATCAGCAATTAACTTTCGAAGCAAACTAACCATGACAATGGAAGTAGTTAAATTGTCTAAGGCCGCAGAAAAGAAGAAGCTGAGTAGACCTATAATCCACAATAACTTTACTTTATTGGTGGTTTTAATACGGTCAGTAATGACTGAAAACCCTTCATGTGCATCTACTAATTCCACAATGGTCATAGCACCAATTAGGAAGAATAGTATGGAAGAAATCTCGCTTAGATGATGCAGTAAGTGCTCCTCTACCTCATGGTAATGTTGGCTTGCAAGAATATATAAGGTCCAGGTGAGTACCCCGGTAACTAGTGCAGCAGCAGCTTTATCAATTTTAAGTTGGTGTTCAAATGCGATGGCTGCATAGCCAAGCACGAAAATCACTAACATTAGAGTATAGGTCATGTGGATATTAGATTAATAATTTTAATGCGTTGGTATATGCTTTTGAAGTAAGGTAGACTCGTTCTTTTTCAACAGCTTTAATTTCCTTTAATGCCTCTAAAATAGTTTGGCTTACGTCCTGAAAAATAGCTAAGTCTGTTAATTCAGCATTTTCTTCCATTAAATAACCAAAAACTCTTGCCATGCCGCAATTTGAAATAAAATCTGGTATTACCGCACATTTCTGATCGGCATGTTCAGCAATTGGTCCATAAAATATTTCTTCATCTGCGAAAGGCACGTTGGCGCCGGATGAAATGATTTCTAGTCCATTGTCTAGCAATTGAGCCAGTTGCATTCTTGTGACCAATCTAGATGCAGCTGCAGGTATAAAAACCTCTGCACCTGAACTCCATATTTCTTTATTGACTTGTTCAAAAGGAAGCAGCTGGTCTGTGCACAATTCATTGCCGTCTTTAGAATTGAATAATGCAGTAATCTCATTTAATGAAAAACCATCTGGCTTCATTAATCCACCCACTTTATCTATGATTCCAACGATATTAGCACCCATCTCACTAAGGTAAAAAGCAGCTCCTGAAGCTACATTGCCCCAACCTTGAATTATTACGCGCTTCCCTTCAATTTTATGCCCCCATAACTTATACAAATGAGCTACGCTAACAGCAGTGCCATACCCTGTTATCATATCACCTACTTTAAGCGAATCTGCATCCTGAGGCAAGAGTTTTTTACTTGTTACGCTTAGGCTAACACCGTCTTGTAACTGTTTGATTTTTCTTGCTTTTGCAAAATCTCCGGGCTGATAATGACCATTGAGTACGCCTTCTTGGGGATGTAGAATACCCAATTCACTTGTAATTGGAATAACTTCAGTCTTTTGATCTACGTTGAGGTCACCTCCGGTTCCATAGTAATTTTTTAATAGCGGATAGATGGCTCTATACCACCTCCTTAGAACGCCTTCTTTTCTAGGGTCATTCGGGTCAAAGTCTATACCGCTTTTTGCTCCACCAATTGCTGGGCCAGCAACTGTGAATTTGATTTCCATAGTTTTTGCTAAGGATAGGACTTCGTCTTGGGTTAATCCTTTCCTCATGCGCGTTCCACCCCCTGCTGCACCTCCTCTTAAGCTGTTTATTACTACCCAGCCTTTTGCCTCGGTCAAAGGATCATGCCAGTGAAAAACGATCTCTGCTGGTCGCTCTTCAAATGCGCGCAATTGTTCTTTCATTGCCTCTGTTTTTTGGAAAGTCTAAGGTAGTGTTTAAGGCCAAAATACTTTTCCCGAACTGTGATTTTTACCACTGCCTGTTGTATGTCCAAGTACATTCGGTTTTTTATTGATTCTTAGTTGGGCGAGTAATGCGAAAATAATAGCTTCTTTGAAGTTTACAATTTCTTTTCTTGGTCGCACTAACTCAACATCATAGTGGCGGATTCTGTCCAAGAGGTAGTCGTTCCAAGCCCCACCACCAGTGACTAAGGTTCTTTTATTTTTGAGTATTGCTCCAATCTGTATGGCGATATGTTCGCAGAAAGTAGCTAGAGCATCTTGAGGTGATAAGTAGTCGATTTTATTCAAAACATGCGCTTCAACCCATTCGCCCCCCAAACTTTTTGGTGGCTTTTTATCATAATAATTTAGACTATTGAGCTCATCAAGTACCCATTGGTTGATTGCCCCGGAGGAGGCAACTTTTCCACCCATATCAAAGGACATTCCTAATTCTGCTGCAAAGTGATTAAGGACATAATTAACAGGGCAAATATCAAAAGCGTACTTCACACCTTGCCCAAGCATAGGGGAGCCCATACTAACATTAGAAAAACCGCCAAGGTTGAGCACTGCTTCATATTCGCTAAAAAGTAAATAATCGCCAATGGGAACAAGAGGTGCACCTTGGCCACCTAATAAAATATCCTGAATCCTAAAATCAGTTACGACTGGAATATTCACTTCACTAGCGATTGTTTGAAGGCAACCTGCTTGAAAGGTGAATTTATTAGCAGGTTCATGAAATATAGTTTGTCCATGAGTGCCAATAAGATGGATAGGGACTTTACTAATTGATTGAACTTTTTGAATACATTCTATAGTCCACCTTGCAAATGCAATATCAGTTTGTTCCATTAATGAGCTATTGTTAAAGCAATCCTTAACTAATTTTTTAAGGTGAACTGGATAGTTAAACTCATAATTATCAAGAAGTTCCCATGATTGGATGTGATCTTTATTAAACCTAACAATAGCAGCATCCATTCCATCTAAGGAGGTGCCGCTCATTAAGCCTAAAACATTGCGAGTTGGTTCGTACATTTACAATCCCAATTATAAACAGAATTTTCGATGAACTTCAACCTATCAGAGGAACATTTGATGATTCGCGAGGCGGCAAGAGATTTTGCGCGCACCGAATTACTGCCAGGCGTGATTGAACGCGATACCACTCAAACATTTCCGCACGAACAAATTAAGAAACTAGGTGAATTAGGTTTTATGGCTATGATGGTAGATCCTAAATACTCTGGATCAGGCCTTGATACCATTTCCTATGTGCTAGCCATGGAGGAACTATCAAAGATAGATGCCTCAGCTTCTGTGGTGGTGAGCGTAAATAATAGTTTGGTTTGTTGGGGGTTAGATACTTTTGCTTCTGATGCTCAAAAGGCAAAATATTTGCCAAGGCTTGCTACAGGAGAGCACATTGGTGCATTTTGTCTAAGTGAACCGGAGGCTGGCTCAGACGCTACGTCTCAAAGCACCACAGCAGAAGATAAAGGAGATCATTATCTCTTGAATGGAACTAAGAATTGGATAACCAATGGCGGAACTTGCGAAATTGCATTAGTAATTGCTCAAACAGATCGTGAAAAAGGCCATAGGGGAATCAATGTTCTTATTGTAGAAAAGGGTATGGAAGGGTTTGTAGTTGGTCAAAAGGAAGATAAACTTGGTATTCGCGGATCGGATACTCATACTTTGTTATTTAATGACGTCAAAGTCCCTAAGGAAAATAGAATAGGTGAAGACGGCTTCGGTTTTAAATTTGCCATGAAGACCCTGAGTGGCGGTAGAATAGGAATTGCAGCTCAAGCATTAGGAATTGCGCAAGGTGCTTTGGATTTGGCTTTAGCTTATTCCAAAGAACGCAAGACCTTTGGTAAACCTATCCATGATCATCAAGCTATAGCCTTTAAGTTGGCAGATATGGAAATGAAGATTGAACAGGCTCGAATGTTAGTTTATAAAGCTGCTTGGTTAAAAGATCAGGGCATGCCTTATGATAAAGCCAGTGCTATGGCAAAACTTGCTGCTTCAGAAGCCGCCATGTGGGTTAGTACAGAAGCTGTGCAAGTTCATGGTGGTTACGGTTATGTCAAAGAATACCACGTGGAACGATTAATGCGGGACGCAAAGATTACCCAAATTTATGAGGGGACTTCTGAAATACAACGTATTGTGATTTCAAGAGATTTAATTAAAAACGCTTAGAGTAGTTCCAAAAGAGTCTCTAGGGCAATTCCTCTAGAACCTTTAAGTAAAATAGAGGCGTCCTTCGGGGCGCCTTCTTTCTTCCAGAACGCGGCTAGTTCCTTCGTATTTTCAAATTTTAAGCCCAACCAGTCTGTGTCGCCAAAATGACTGCCTATAAGAATACATTGATGCTGAAGTTCAATAGAAATAAGGAGATTCACTATGACTTGATGCTCAAAAGCAGCTTCTTCTCCAAGTTCAAACATATCGCCAATAATCAATAGACCGTCTTGTTTGTGCCACTTTGAAAAACTATCAATACTGAGCTTCATACTTGTAGGGTTGGCGTTGTATGCATCAAGCAGAACGTTGTTACTTTTAGTCGCTCGCCATTCTGCTCTATTCATTTTAGGTACATAGGATTCAATGGCTTCTTTGATATCTTTTGGGGCTACATCAAAATGGTGACCTATACAAGCAGCAGCAGCAATATTGTTTTCGTTGAAGGCGCCGCTGAGTAGACTTTGAATGCTGTAGGAGCGGTTTTTTGAACGTATGTTGACTTTCGCGAATTCTGAGTGGCTAGATGAACTCCACGTTATTAGGCCATTTGAGATGCCAAACCCAAAATGATTTAGGTCTTTACTTTTCTCTATTTGAATGTCGTCATCAAGGTTAATCATAGCTGTTTTATTGGCTATTCTCAAGTAGTCGTACAATTCAGATTTTCCTTTTATGACCCCGTTTAGGCCACCAAAACCCTCTAAATGTGCTTTGCCAAAATTGGTAATATATCCTATTGTTGGTTCGCAAATTGAAGATAATAGGGATATCTCTTTTTGGTGATTTGCGCCCATTTCAATAATCGCTAATTCACTATTTTTTGGAATGCTCAAGAGTGATAACGGAACGCCTAAATGGTTGTTGAAATTTCCCTTGGTGGCGAAGGTTTTGTATCGTTTACATAATACAGCGTGAAAAAGCTCCTTATTTGTGGTTTTCCCATTGCTCCCTGTTAAACCAATTATAGGAATTGCCAGGTGTCGTCTGTATTCTTTTGCGCATTGCTGAAGTGATTCCAAGACACTCTTTACCTCCATAATCCTCGGATCTGTATGGTCGCCTTCATCAACAACTGCATATTTAGCACCTAATTCTAGTGCTTTTAGGGCATAGTCATTTCCATTAAATCTTTCTCCTTTTAAAGCAAAAAAGATGGAGTCAATAGGGATGTCTCGCGAGTCTGTAGTGACTCCGGAACTCATTAGAAATGCCTCAAATGGACTCATGTTAACGGGTATTAGAATAAACTTCAATTTAAACTAAAAAAAAGCCCCGCTTGTGCGGGGCTTAATGATTTATGAGAATTTCATCTACATCCTGTAGCGTTTGAAACTATTCTTTTTCACTTTTGCGGAACGCTTTTTCTTGGCGCTGCTTTCATTTTGGAAGCCTACACGATCCATAGCACAACGGAATCCTATATCGTCTGTGCTTTGGTCTTCTTCTAGGTAGCGTCTAGTTCCGGGGCTTAACCAATAAGCCCTGTCTTTCCAGCTACCGCCTTTGTATACACGTGTAGTATTTCCAATTAAAGTAGTATTACCGGTGTTGTACATAGGAGGTTCTCCTTCCTCTGTAGGATTATCATAATTTTGTGAGCTCTCCTCGTCACCATCTAAATAATCGCGATAGTCTGCCTTTGAGTAATTACGACGTTTGACATTTTCTTCTACACTTTCAGATCTAGTAGGGAGTTGACCTGGCAAGCGTACAATCACAGTATCACCATTTCGAAGCTCTTTTTGTGGATCTTGTAATACTTCTAGCGAACCTATATCCTGGTAATTCTTATCGTATTGCTTGAATTCATTACCGCGGAAAGCACGGAAATCATTTACATCGGTAGAACTAATTGGACGGTATACATCAAGTACCCACTCGCTTACGTTTCCAGCCATATCGTAAAGACCAAAATCGTTAGGAGGATAGAAGCGAACTTGCATGGTGACATCTGCTTCATCATTCAACCAACCGGATGTACCCATGTTATCTCCTCGTCCTCTTTTGAAATTGGCAAGAATTTCACCGCGATCTCCATTTTCTGGGTTACGAGTTCCGTTGCCATTCCATGTATACTTGTTTTTATCGGTTACCCGATTATAGATCCGCTTACCGCCATCTGCATAGGCTGCATATTCCCACTCTGCCTCTGTGGGAAGACGATATTTTGGAAGAACAATACCGTCTTCAATCCTTGCAGGACGTCCTTCTTTTCCGTAAATACTATTAGGATTTAAATCTTTCAAACCCTTCTTATTTTGTTGAACGTATTCTCCTTGTTTATAGAGATACACCTCTGTATTGAAATGATCTGCATCCATCTGGTCTGTCATTTCCTTTAAAACACCCTTTTTGATAAGGATTGTTTCATTCACACGATCTGTTCTCCAAGAACAAAAACGCTGAGCTTGTAACCAACTCACACCAACAACAGGATAATAATTGTAGGCTGGATGACGCAGGTAATTCTCAACAAAGTTATCGTTGTATGCTAATTTATCTCTCCAAACTAGCGTATCAGGGAGAGCACTCTTGTATATTTCTGGATAATAATCGTAATCATATACTCTACGAAGCCAATATAAGTACTCTCGGTAATCCATATTGGTCACTTCATTTTCGTCCATATAGAATGAACTTACTGTTACTCGGCGAGGAATGTTATTCCAATCCTTAATGAAATCTTCTTCCACTTGTCCCATCATAAAGGTTCCCCCCTCAACGAAAACGAGCCCTGGACCAACCTCTTGACCTTGATAGCCTAGGTTTGCTTGAAATCCACCATTCTTTTTGTCATTAATTGCCCAACCGGTCGTGTTTGACGAAGGACCTGCACAACTGATCAAGAGTGAGGTTGCGAATGTTGCAATCGAAAATTGAACGAACTTATTCATGAGATTGATATTGTTGCTGTTTAAAATTTAGGGCACTTGAGTGCCTTAAGTTTGCTCGATCTAACTCTGCATGGGAATTTGTAACCCAAACTAACCTCGTGAGAACCTCCTAAGGTATTGGTTAAATCACTTATTGTATAATCGTAGCTGTAGCCAAAAGTCCAAGGAACATCAGGTGGGGTAACACCAAGGATGAAAATAACTGCATCTGGGTTGAAACTTCCCTGTCTGAGTGCAAGACCTCCGGCAAGAGGACCGCGCGCAAAACTGAGTCCAGCAGTAAGCTGAGAAGCAGATCCTTGAGTTTGATACACAACATTAGGAACGAGATAAGACTGTAAACTATTGTGCAAGCGCTTTCTTCCCAAAGGTAAATTGGCTCCAGCGTGAGCAGTCAACTTGATAGGAAGTCTACTTTGGCTTAGAAAAGCTTCATTTGGTTCTGTAAGGTGATGACCTACCAAGCCAACGTACCATTTATCAGTAAATCCGAGCATACCAAAACTCAGGTCAAGGTGATTATTGAAGTTGTTACCTGGAGCTACTTCCTGAGTTGGTAGTACAAAGCCGTAAAACGGGTCAATCATATCCGGAAATGTAAATTGCCCCCAATCAAGAGTTCTCTGTCTAAAAGTTGCCTGGAAGCCACTAAGTAATGTAAATTTTCTATTCACTTCAAGGTGGTAGCTATATACAGCGCTAATCTCAGTTAAGTTGAGTGCGCCATTACCAGCATCATCTCTTAAAGTCATTAGTGCAACTCCTCCATTTAGTTTATCCACATATTGGTCATATGAGGCCGAATAAGTTTGGTAAACGCCCAACTCAGGATACTGGTTTCTGAAGTTAGTATGGACTGTAGGGCACCTTTCTAAGCCTGCAAAAGCAGGATTTAGGTAAATAGGATTCGCATAATACTGACTAAAATGGGCATCTTGAGCAAAGCTTAAGGAGCTTAACATCAGGGCGGTACATGCGAAAAAAATGCGTTGTTTCAATGCGTTCATTGAGATAGCTATGTTTTCAAGAGACAAGTATAAGCAAAAAAAGTACGTTTTTCACTTCACTTTCGTTTGATGTTAAACGCTTTTTGCATGGCTTTTGTTATGTCTTGAGCTAAGTTTGTGCATGTAATGAGAAATCGAATATTCATTTTATTGTTTTGTGTAAGTGTCAAGTTAATTGGCCAAGTTAGTTTTGAGCAAGGCGAATATGTTCAATTTAAAACGGCAAAACAAGGTATTCATGTTCTGAACGGCATGGACTTAGTGGATGCAGGTATTCTAGCAAATGGCGATCGCTTAGATAGAATCATTTTGCTTCAAAGAACCGCCTCTGTATTGTCTCACTTGAACGATACATCTAAAGAATTTATAGTGAGCACGCCTTACTTCATTGATGATTCTGATACCATTTTAGATGCTTCCTCTAAGGTCTATTTTTATTCAAATGCGGCATTCGGAGTTAATTGGAATAACAGTAGTCAACTCTATCAATATACAGCACATCCGTATTCCAACTTCGAACATTTCTTAGTCTCATCTACAAATCAGTCTAATGCCAATGGCATGTATTCAGTCTCCGGTGATAAGGCAGGACAGGGCCTAAGAACCATTACTACATCTCGTCAATTTTGGCATAGAGATACTGCGATGTTCAATTTAGTCGGAACAGGTAGGAGATGGTTTGGTGAATTGTTTGATTTTACAACTATACAAGCATTTGAATTGCCTTTCAATCCTATTGCCATTCCTGATAGTGCGATTATGAATATTCAATTAAATGCGGTAGCGAGGTCTTCGGTTTCCTCCACATCCTTGGCGGTTCAGGGAGTTCCATGTATCCAATTCCCCGCAGTATCAACTTCTTCAGTAGCTCATTATGTTACGGAAGGGGACTTTAATTTATCTTTTCCCGCATCCAAGCAAATCATTTTAAACTATGATAAAAGCAGCGATAACGGCGCTGCCTTGTGGCTGGATCAGCTAAAAGTAAATTACCTCACTTCCAACGCCTATGTAGCTCATCCAAACTACCAAAAGAGATTCCAAAATTTCCCACGCAACGTTGACTCCACATCCACTATATGGATTAACGGCCAAGGTTTACTGGTTTTCGATGTGACTAACGCCAACCAACCGGTTCGTATTGAGCCCATAGCTAACCTGAACTATACAGCATGGGAAGTTACAGAAGAAGCATTCAAAGAGTTTATCGCAATTCACCCGGATGATGCTTTTAATCCAGAGTTGGTTCGAACAGGAAAGATGTTGGATATACAGGCACTCTTGGATAAAAATGCACTGATCATTGCTCCAGACTCACTAATGTCTTCAGCACAGCGTTTAGAGACTATACAAAATGCAGTGGGCGTAAACTCTAAAGCAGTCTCGTTGGAAGAGATATACGCCTATGTGAATGGCGGGACTCCTGATATTGCGGCAATTAGGCAATTCCTAGTAGAGCTATCCTCACACCAGATTAATCGACTGCAATATTTGACATTATTTGGAGATGCCTCCTATGACTACAAGGAAACGTTACCGTCCAAATCAAATCAAGTCCCGACTTTTGAAAGTTTTGGAAGTTTTTCGCTCTATTCTTCTTACATCACAGATGATTATTTTGGTTATTTAGATCAGGGTGAAGGGCTTAATTGGTATGCCAATGATCTAGATCTTGGCATAGGTAGAATACCAGTAAATAATAATAAGGACGCCATTGCGGTTATTGCCAAAATTGATAGCTATGTTAATAGCTCTAACAAATTCGGCCCTTGGCGCACTGATATTGTATTAGTAGCAGATGATGTAGATGAATCTTGGGAAAGAGAATTTGCGGTGGTTCAGGACGCTTTAGCCAAAAGGTTAGATACTACACGGCCTGAACTTAATTTAATTAAGATTTATTCCGATGCCTACCTACAGGAATCTAAACCTGGTTCCCAGCGTTACCCAACAGCAAGAGAAGCGCTTTATAGAAGTGTAGAAAAAGGAGCTTTGGCAGTGAGTTTTGTTGGCCACGGAGGTGAAGTGGGTTGGGCTTCGGAGAGAATACTTCAATTGGAAGATATCAATGGGTGGACCAACAGGTCAAAGTTACCTGTATTTACCACAATAACGTGCGAATTCACTCGATTTGATGACCCAAGTAGAGTAAGCGCAGGGGAGCAGTTGTTTTTAAATAATGACGGCGGTGCGATTGCTCTTTTTTCAACTACTAGGAGCGTTTTTGCTACCAATAGCACCTACGATATCAATAGACTATTAAATCAAAAAATGGTAAGTTTAGAAATACCTAGACTGGGTGATGTTTTAAGGCAGACCAAGAACAATAACATCAGCGGAGATAAGATTAAATTTTCATTAATCGGAGACCCCACCATACCGCTTTCAAAACCCAACAAAAAAGTCATTCTGGATTCTATAAATGGAGCATCCTGGGAGGATTTTCAAGATACCCTTAATGCGCTGTCTTGGGTAGAAATTAAAGGCCACATTGGTGATGATTCGAGCGTAGAAAATGAGTTCCAAGGAAAAGTATGGCTAACTTTTTTTGATAAAATTCAGAACATGGAAACACGTCAAAATGATGCGACTGGATCTGTAGTTAATTTTGAAACTCAAAACAACATAATATTTCGTGGTGAAGCAACGGTCGAAAAAGGAGAGTTTCGTGTTCAGTTTCGCATTCCTTTAGACATTAACCTTCGAATAGGAACCCCAAAAGTGGTTTCTTATGCTGCCAGTCAAGATGAAGATGCATGGGGCGGTCAACGCGACGTTTTGATTGGTGGGGTTTATGACGGTATAATAAGTGATAACCAAGGTCCTGATGTACGTCTATTCATTAACGATACAAATTTTATTACCGGAGGAATAAGTGATTCCAATCCATTGGCAATAGGCTTAATGAAGGATGAAAGTGGTATTAATGCTGTGGGTCTGGGAATCGGACACAATATAGTCCTGGAAATGGATGGCGATCCTTCAAATGTGAATGACGCCTATATATCGGATATAGATGATTTCACTCAAGGAAGCATTGAATATCAATTTTATGATCTTGAAGATGGTGAACACACGTTATCCCTTCGAGCTTGGGATGTTCTTAATCAGTGGGGATACGATGAGATTACTTTTGTTGTAGTCAATGCCTCTGATCCAATTCTAGAGCAATTAGAAGTTTTCCCCAATCCATTCACAACAGAGCTTCACTTTGCTCTCAAGCACAATCAAAAAGGCGAAGAAGGAACCCTCCGATTAACTTTATCGGATAACCAAGGCAAATTAATTTGGGAATGGAGTCAAGTGACAATGCTTAATGGAAACGCTTCAGATTTACCATCCTTCCAAATTTCGGATATACCGGGCGGAAAATTGACAACAGGATTTTACAATGCCCGAGTGGATTGGAAGAGAACTTTAGATGGAAAATCTTCTAGAATACAAGAAAAGCTCATTTATATACGTTAAACTTGCGCTGCGACACGCACATTAATTATGAAAAAACACATTCTCTTTTTTTTATTGCTTGCATTTGCAACCAAAGGATATGCGCAGAATGATCTCAAATATAACGTAGTAACAACTGCTGTACCTATTCTGTTAGTGAGTCCTGATTCACGAGCAGGAGCCATGGGAGATGTGGGCGTTGCTTCAACTCCAGACGGTAATTCCAGCGCTTGGAATCCTGCAAAACTTGCTTTTTTAAAAAATAAAGAAGCAAATATGTCCCTTTCCTATACACCTTGGATGTCACGTTTGGTGCCTGATATTGATTTGGCATATGTAAATTATTCCAAGGCTTTAAGTGATCGTCAGGGTATTTCAGCTTCACTCAGATACTTCTCTTTAGGTGAAATCAATTTTACAGACGACAGAGGAAACAGTCTTGGTACTTTCAATCCGTACGAATTTTACTTTGACGTAGCATATGCTTTAAAGTTGAGCGATCATTGGAGTGCAGGTACGGCGCTAAGGTGGATTTACTCAGATATTGCCCAAGGTCAAGTAGTTCAAGGGCTACAAACAAAACCGGGACAGAGTGGTGCGGCAGATTTAGGATTCTATTACCAAAGCGATTTCTCGAATATTAAGGATGGAAGAAGACAGGCGTTTACGGCCGGTATAGCCATGACTAATTTAGGCGCTAAAATCGCCTATTCAGAAAGTGGTAATTCAGATTATTTACCAACAAACCTCCGAATTGGGGGTGGGTATCACTTGGAAATTGACGATTATAATGTCTTTTCTGTTTACTTAGATATAAATCGATTATTAGTGCCAACTCCACCTGAGTTAGGTACCAACGGAGAGATCATAGCAGGTATAGATACCGATGACATGACTCCGTTGATTGGTGTCGCTCAAAGTTTTAATCCAGCAGCAAAACCTGGAGGTTTTGCTGAGTTACTCCAAGAAAATATTTACAATTTTGGAATGGAGTACAAATACAATGATTTTTTATACGCTCGCGGCGGCTACTTACAAGAGCATAAGCTTAAGGGAAATCGTCAGTACGTAACCTTAGGATTTGGGCTTGTTTACAATGTATTCAATATTGATATGGCTTACTTGATTCCTGCAAGTCCAACCACCCGGTCACCATTGGAAAATACCTTGAGATTCTCAATGGCATTCAATATTGACGGATTTTTAGCGCAGTAAACCATTCACAACTTCTCTGGTTATTAAAACTAAAATCGTATTCTTTTTTGCTAGGTGCGGTTTTGGATTATTTTTGTCGCACTAAACACATCTGACAATGGCAAAAAAGCGCATTACAAAAGCGACCTATCTCAAATGGTATGAAGACATGCTTTTCTGGAGAAAGTTTGAAGACATGTCCGCAGCCTTATACATCCAGCAAAAAATACGTGGATTTCTACATTTATATAATGGTCAAGAAGCTGTTTTGGCAGGGTCAGCCTATGCAATGGAGGATGGGGATAAAATGATTACAGCTTACCGTAATCATGTTCAGCCAATTGCCCTTGGTGAGGACCCAAGAAGAATCATGGCAGAATTAATGGGCAAAGTGACGGGTACTTCCCGCGGTAAGGGAGGCTCTATGCACATGTTTTCTCCTGATCTTGGCTTCTGGGGAGGCCACGGCATTGTGGGCGGTCAAATTCCATTAGGCGCGGGTTTGGCGTTCGCAGATAAATTCAAAGAAAAAAAGAATGTAACCCTCACTTACATGGGAGATGGTGCTATAAGACAAGGTTCTTGGCACGAAACTGCCAACTTGGCAATGATTTGGCAACTGCCAGTGGTTTTTATTGTTGAGAATAATGGCTACGCCATGGGAACTTCGGTGGAGCGTACGGCAAACCATACGGACATTCACAAACTTGGTGAAGGCTATGAAATGCCAAACCGTGCTGTAGATGGTATGGATCCTATAGCGGTGTATGATGCTGTTTTTGAGGCAATGGATCGCGCTCGTAAAGGTAATGGCCCAACGCTACTTGAAATACGTACTTACCGTTATAAGGGACATTCAATGTCTGATCCTCAGAAATACAGAACCAAAGATGAGGTCGCCGAATACCAGGGAAAAGATCCCATAACCTTATGTTTGAATAAAATCAAAGAGGAAAAATGGGCTAGTGACGCTGAAATTGAACAAATTAATCAACGCGCCAAGGAGTTAGTTAAGGAATGCGTCGAATTCGCTGAATCTAGCGACTTCCCAGATGCTTCTGAATTATATCAGGGCGTATATGCTCAAGAGGATTATCCATTTATTAAAGATTAATAGGAAATATGGCTATCGTAATTAATATGCCCCGACTATCGGATACAATGACGGAAGGAGTTGTAGCGAAATGGCATAAAAGCGTTGGAGATCAGATAAGCGAAGGAGATTTGCTTGCAGAAATCGAAACGGATAAGGCAACGATGGAATTCGAGGCTTTCCCTGGTCAAGAGGGTACGCTTCTATATATAGGAACCGGTGAAGGCGAAACATCTCCGGTAGATACCGTATTAGCAATTCTTGGTGAAGAAGGCGAAGATATAGAGTCCCTCAAAGGAGGTTCTGAAACAGCAGAAGAAGTTGTTACAGAAGATGCGCCTGCACCTGTTGAGGTCCAAGCGGCTCCACCTGCTGCCGCTTCAGTATCTGATTCAACTCCTGCAGTGCCGGTTGCTGTTCCATCAGATGGAAACGTAAAGGCATCTCCATTGGCAAGAAAGTTAGCAGAGGAAAGAGGTATTGATTTAAACATGCTTCAGGGATCTGGTGATCATGGTCGCATCATTAAGCGTGATGTTGACTCTTTCAATCCAGCATTTCATTCGTCTGCGCAGCCAGGTTTGAGTGCCGTTCCTGCGGGGGTAGAGAATTATACTGACACCCCTGTAAGTCAAATGAGAAAAGTAATTGCGAAGCGGTTGAGTGAAAGTAAGTTTACAGCTCCTCATTTCTACATAACCATGGATATTGACATGGATCGTGCAATTGATGCACGAAAAGCGTTGAACGCCCAAGGAAATACTAAAATCAGCTTTAATGACTTGGTTATTAAATCATGTGCGCTTGCGCTGAAAAAACATCCCGCTATAAACTCTGCTTGGATGGGCGATAGCGTTCGTCAGAGTGATCATGTACATATTGGTGTTGCTGTTGCGGTTGAAGACGGTTTATTAGTTCCTGTTCTTAGACACGCAGACCTTATGCCATTAGCAAATATCAGTGCGAGTGTGAAAGACTTGGCCGGAAGGGCAAAAGAAAAGAAGCTTCAACCCTCGGATTGGGAAGGAAACACATTTACAATTTCTAACCTAGGTATGTTTGGTGTAGAAGAGTTTACGGCAATTGTCAATCCTCCAGATGCAGCAATACTAGCAGTAGGTGGAATCAAACAAGTACCAGTTGTTAAGGACGCTATGGTTGTTCCTGGTAACGTCATGAAAGTAACATTGAGTTGCGATCACCGCGTAATTGATGGAGCCTCCGGAGCAGCATTTTTGCAGACACTTAAAGGATTCTTAGAAAATCCTATTACAATGTTCGCGTAATTGGCACTGAAAAAAGTGAAAATTAACCGCAGCCTGAACGTTAGTTCGGGCTGCTTTGTTTAATGCCTAACTTGAATTTATTATGAAAAATATTTGGATTACTGGAGGCTCACGTGGAATAGGTCTAGAAACGGTTAAAGCATTTTTGGTAGATGATTATACAGTTGTAGTATTAACAAGAAATTGCGATGCGCTCTCAGCGCTTCAAGTACAGTATCCTAATACGCTCATTTGTAAATCAGTCGATCTTCTCAATATCTGCAAGGAAGAATTACCCGACCTTCAAGTTGACGCTCTAATTAACAATGCCGGCGCTTTAGTGAACAAATCATTTGAATCGATTACTCCTCAGGATTTGCAACGTACGTTCGGAACAAATGTTTTTGGTCCAATACGTTTGATGCAGTTATTAATGCCTCAATTCAATGAACGCATACATGTTGTCAATGTAAGTTCTATTGGTGGCGTCACGGGTACTGTGAAATTTTCAGGTCTAAGTGCATATAGTTCCTCTAAGGGGGCACTGAGTATTCTTACAGAGTGTCTTCAGGCAGAATACGGTGAGGTAACCAACTGGACTTTTAATTGTCTTGCATTAGGTGCCGTGCAGACCGAAATGCTTGAAGAAGCGTTTCCAGGTTATCAGGCCCCAGTACGTCCAGAACAAATAGCTAGTTATATTAAGCAATTCACACTTCATAATCACAAGGTAATGCGAGGTCGGGTAGTGGAGGTTTCAGTGTCAACACCATAATACTGAGAGTAGTAACGGCTATTAAAAAAAGTCAGTAATTATAGGGTAAGTGTAATTATTACATTTAGATTTGCACCCGCTTTGAAAGCAAGGCATGTTCTTTTTAAATTTAGTTTGTTTTAGGAGTTGGTAAAATCAAAAGATTAGCACCAACTCTTCAAAGCGAATAATTGAGAATAAAAGCCGGTGACTAATGTTGAGTATAAGATAACTTCGTGTATCTTTGCCAACCTTGGTTTTGAGCAAAAAAGCCATAGTTTTGAATGTCTTTAACGAAAGAAAAAGAATTCAAAAAAAAACAGGTAAAAGAGTTGCGTAGTTAAAATTAGGCTACGTACATTTGCCGCCCCGTTCGAGAGAAAGGGGAGATTAAGAAACAAGTTCTTTACATATTGATTTAAGAAACAAGGAATGCAAAAAACCTTGTCAATTATCCTTGAGTTAATAGCTAGGA
>MDSX01095057.1_pt1 | contig 43613 bp, 55 predicted proteins | sample 811141 | NCBI WGS metagenome assembly MDSX01 (sample SAMN05326642, study PRJNA326480) | marine metagenome | isolation source: seawater | place: Atlantic Ocean: South East | collected 2010 | reverse complement strand
CGTTGACAAATAAATATAGGAGTGTAGCTCAATTGGTAGAGCACCGGTCTCCAAAACCGGGGGTTGCAGGTTCAAGTCCTGTCACTCCTGCGATTGGTTGCTAATTAGTTTTTTGTATGAATAGAATAAAAAATTTTTTTTCAGAAGTATCTATTGAAATGAAAAAAGTTTCATGGCCTAAATGGGATGAGCTTAAAGGCTCAACTTGGGTTGTTGTTTCTTTTTCTATTATCATTAGCGCTTTCCTATTTTTTATTGACAGAATCCTGTCTAGCGTAATGCAGGTAATTCTATGAATTGGTATCCATTGAGAGTTATTTCTGGAAAAGAAAGTAAGGTTAAAGATAATTTACTGTTTGAACTCAACTACCAAAACTTAAATGAAGAGGTTGAAGATATCTTGATCCCATCTGAGAATATTGTTGAAATGAAAGATGGAAAAAAGAAGATTAAAAACAAAGTTTTTTTCCCTGGTTATATCCTTCTTCAAATGTCAGAATCAAAAGAAGCACGACACATAATTGAAAATATGGATGGCGTTATTAGTTTTGTTGGACCAAATGGTAGCCCTCAAGCGCTAAAAGAAGAAGAGATTACGCGTATTTTAGGAGAGGTTCATGGAAGAGAAGGTAAAGAGATTGTTGTAGCCCCTTATAAAGTTGGCGACTCTGTTAAGGTAATCGATGGTCCATTTGCAGACTTCAATGGATTTGTCAATGAAGTGAATGATGAGAAGCAAAAAGTAAAAGTATCTGTTAGCATTTTTGGAAGATCAACACCTGTTGAGCTTGATTTTTTACAAGTAGAATTAGAAAAATAAAAGTATTATGGCAGCAAAGAAAATATCTAGTTACATAAAATTACAAATACCTGCTGGACAAGCCAACCCTGCACCTCCTGTTGGACCCGCATTGGGACAGCATGGTGTAAATATCATGGAATTTTGTAAAGCATTTAACGATGCCACAAAAGAGCAAACTGGCATGATAATTCCTGTTGTCATATCAGTTTATGTTGATAGAAGCTTCACGTTTATTACTAAAACTCCACCAGCAGCTGTACTCCTTAAGAAAAAAGCTGGAATACCCAAAGGTTCTGGTGAGCCGAATAGAGAAAAAGTTGGCAAAGTATCCAATGAAGACTTAAAAGAAATCGCCGAATTGAAGATGAAAGATTTAAATGCTAATTCGATTGAAATGGCAGTAGAAATGATAAGAGGAACAGCAAGAAGTATGGGTTTAAAGGTAGAGAATAAATGAAGCTTACAAAAAATAAAAAAAATATAGATTCAAACCTTAATAGAGATAAAAGCTATTCAATTTCTGAGGCAGTCAAGCTTTTAAAATCATTTAAATTTACCAATTTTGATGAATCTGTTGATTTAGCCATTAATTTAGGCGTTGACCCAAGACATGCAGATCAAAATATAAGGTTAACTACATCTCTGCCAAACGGCACTGGAAATGATATCAAAGTTTTAGTAGTTACTCAAGGCCCCAAAGAGAAAGAAGCTAAAGATGCTGGCGCTGATTACGTTGGCAAAGAGTTTCTAGAAAAGCTTAAGTCTGGCTGGGATGATGTTGATAAAATTGTTGCTACACCAGATATGATGCCAGAGCTAGGTAAGCTCGGTAAAGTTCTAGGCCCTAAAGGGTTAATGCCAAATCCAAAAAGTGGCACAGTAACAACTGACATCGCTGGTTCAGTAAAAGACTTAAAATCAGGAAAAATCGAACTTAGGGTTGAGAAAAATGGCATTATTCATGCTCAGTGCGGAAAGAGTTCTTTTGATGACAGCGCATTAGAAGAAAATGTGAAAACCGTTTTCGATACTATTATGAAGGCTAAGCCTGCATCAGTTAAAGGGACATATTTCAAGAAAATGACAATATCCTCAACAATGGGTCCTGGAATTAAAATAGATCACGGGAATATTTAAAATGCCTAGTTCAAAAAACATTAAACAATTAGAAGAATTAACAGATAAGCTTAGCAAAGCAAAAGCTATATATGTTACAGAGTATCTGGGATTGAATGTAGAAGAGGTAACGGAATTAAGAAGAGAATTTCATTCAAACCAGGTAGAATACAAGGTTACAAAAAACACAATTTTAAAATTAGCTGCTGAGAAAAATAATTTAAAAGGTTTAGACGATTTTTTGAACAAATCTACAGCTATCGCATTATCTTACGACGACCCTACGTCTCCCGCTAAAGTTATCAAAAAATTTACCAAGGAAAATGATTTACCTCAAGTAAAGGGAATAGTTTTTGATGGAGAAGTTTTTGATGGTAGTGAGTTTAAAAGATTTGCAGATGTTCCTCCAAAGGAAGAATCTTTGTCAAAACTGATAGCTCTCCTGCAATCACCGCTAATTAAACTAGCCTGGACATTGAAAGCACCTATTTCCAATGTCAGCAACGCATTAAATAATTTAAAAGAAAATAAAAGTAATTAAGGAGCAATAAAATGGCTGAAACAAAAAGAGCCGATGTATTATCATACCTCGAGAGTGCAAATATGTTAGAAATTTCTGAGCTAATCTCAGATATAGAAGAAAAATTTGGTGTCACTGCCGCAGCGCCAGCAGCAGCCGCAGCGCCAGCAGCAGCTGGCGGCGATGCCCAAGCTGAAGAAAAAAATGAGTTCGATGTAGAACTAACTTCTGCTGGCTCATCAAAGATCAATGTTATCAAAGCTGTTAGAGCAATAACTAGTCTTGGTTTGAAAGAAGCTAAAGAGCTTGTTGATGGAGCTCCAAAAGTTCTAAAAGAAGCTGTTGCTAAGGAAGAGGCTGAAGAAATGAAAAAACAGCTTGAAGAAGCTGGCGCATCTGTTGAGTTAAAGTAAAAGCTTTAACTTTTATTTACTTCATATCAACATCATTAAATAATTTATCAATGGAGGCTTAATTGGCTACCAGGACCAATACGTACGCAGATCACATATCATTTGAAAAAACTCAAGCAAAAGTAGACTTTCCAGATCTACTAGGTGTTCAAATTGACGCTTTTCAATCTTTCATACAAGAACATGCTCCTGAAGATGAAAGATTAGAAATTGGATTAGAAGAAGTTTTCAAATCTGTTTTCCCAATAGAAGATTCGCACAAAAATTACGTCTTAGAATATAAAAGTTATTTTTTAGGATTGGCCAAATACACTGCTGAAGAATGCATGGATAGGGGTCTGACTTTTTCTGTTCCTCTAAAGGTCAGGCTGGTTTTACATATTACCAATGAAGACGACAGAAGTAAATACGATCAATCTATTGAGCAAGAAGTATACTTTGGAAATATTCCTTACATGACAAATAAAGGAACTTTTGTTATTAATGGCGCAGAAAGAGTTATTGTCTCACAATTGCAGCGCTCACCCGGTGTTTTCTTTGATCAATCGGTTCACCCTAACGGTACAAAACTTTTTCAAGCAAGAATTATACCATTTAGAGGATCCTGGGTTGACTTTACTACAGATATAAATGATTGCCTTTTTTGCATAATAGATCGTAGAAGAAAATTTCCCGTAACTATGTTGTTGCGCGCTCTTGGTTACTCAACTAATGCCGATATCTTTAAGGCTTTTAATTGTATTGAAGAAGTTAAGCTGCGGAGTAAAAAGGCCGAATCTTTTATAGGTTCAACTGTTATTGAAGATGTTATCGATCAGGAAACTGGAGAAATTTTTCTTGAAGGTGGCGTAGAGCTTACAAGTGAAAACCTTATCGAGCTCAAAGAAGCTAAGGTTAAATCAATTGAAGTTGTTAATCAGAATAAAGATTTTCATTCAATGATGCTTTTAAATACAATGATTAAGGATCCAAGTAAAAATACTGAAGAAGCATTAAGCATCGTATATCAACTGCTTCGCTCTGGTGAACCACCTAATCTTGAAACCGCTCAAAAATTTATCGAAAGAATCTTCTTTAATCCCAAAAAGTACGACCTAGGTGAGGTTGGTAGATATCGATTAAATCAGCAATTCGCACTTAAAGTCCCTGTGGAAAGCACAGTCCTAACTATGGATGACATTATACAGGTAATTAATTTTCTAGTAGATATGAGAAAAGGTGAAAGAGGTTCAGATGATATTGATCACTTAGGCAACAGAAGAGTCAAGTCTATTGGTGAGCAGTTGACCAATCAATTTTCAGTCGCATTAAGTAGAATGCTTAGAACCATCTACGAAAGAATGAATCTGCGTGAACAAGAATCTATCACGCCACAAGATCTCATAAATTCTCGTGTAGTTACAACTGTTATTAATACTTTTTTTGGCACTAGCCAGTTATCTCAATTCGGTGATCAAACTAACCCATTAGCAGAAGTTACGCACAAAAGGCGTATTTCAGCACTAGGACCAGGAGGATTAACTCGCGAAAGAGCTGGTTTTGAAGTGCGAGATGTGCACTATACACACTATGGTAGATTATGTCCTATTGAGACGCCTGAGGGACCTAATATTGGCTTAATATCCTCACTTGCATTGCTTGCAAAGGTGAACCGACATGGCTTTATTGAAGCTCCTTACAGAAAAGTTAAGGTTAAAGATGGCAGCGCCTATGCTACACACAAAGTAGAATACCTTTCAGCAGATGACGAAGACAGGGTAATGATCGCTCAGTCTGATGAGCCGCTTCAAGGAAAAGATGAAAGATTAACGAATGAGCATATTAGAGCTAGAATAAAGGGAGACTTTCCTATCGTCTCACCACAAAACATAGAATATATGGATGTAGCTCCAAATCAGATTCTATCAGTTGCAGCTTCACTAATACCTTTTTTAGAGCATGATGATGCAAACAGAGCATTGATGGGCTCAAATATGCAACGCCAAAGTGTACCGTTAATGAATCCTGATGCTCCTGTTGTTGGTACAGGTATCGAAGGTAAGGTTGCTGTTGATTCAAGGGCTGCTGTTGTATCCCCTGTATCAGGTAGAGTGCATTATGTAGATTCTGAAAAGATTGTTATTAGGACCTACGATGTACCAGAAGATTTAACTCTTATTGAAGGCGAAAACCTTGTTTCAATAAAATTACGAAAATACAAGCGAACTAATCAAAATACTGCTCAAAATCAACGCCCCATTGTATCTGAAGGTGACAAAGTTCAAGTTGGAGATGCCATAGCTGATGGAACCTCCACTAGCAATGGTAAATTGGCACTCGGAAAAAACGTTACTGTTGCTTTCATGCCATGGAGAGGGTATAATTTTGAAGATGCAATAGTTGTTAGCGAAAGAATGGTTAAAGAAGATCTCTTCACCAGTGTTCATGTCAACGAGGTTGAGCTTGAAGTAAGAGACACAAAAAGAGGACAAGAAGAATTAACGCCAGAAATACCGAATGTCGGTGAAGATGCAACTAAAGAACTTAATGAGAGTGGCATAATTAGAGTTGGCGCTAAAGTTAAAGAAGGCGATATTATTATTGGAAAAGTAACTCCCAAGGGTGAAACTGACCCCACTCCTGAAGAAAAACTTTTGAGAGCTATTTTTGGAGAAAAGGCTGGTGAGGTCAAAGATGCTTCTAAGCGAGCTGATCCTGGTTTGAACGGAGTTGTAATTGGCACCAAACTTTTTGAAAAAAGAAGTAAAAGTGCTAGAGCTGAAGAAAAAAAGAATATTGTTGAGCTTCAAAAAGCATCTGCCATTCAAAAGAAAGAATTAAAAGAATCTAGAGATAAAAAATTACTAGACCTTTTAAAAAATGAAGTATCAAACGGCATAAGGGATATGTCTTCAGGAAGAACTCTTATAAAAAAAGGAACTAAGCTGACATCAAAACGCCTTGGTACCTACAATCTTGAAAGATTTAATCAAGATGAAGACTGGGTTGAAAATCCGCAGAGCTGGAGAAAATTAAAAGCCGTTTGGAGATCTTTTTGGAAAGAATGGAGAATTATAGAAGAAACGCTTGAAAGAGAAGTTTTTAAACTTAGAATTGGCGATGAGTTGCAACCAGGAATTCTTAAGCTTGCCAAAGTAGATATAGCTCAAAAACGAAAATTGCAGGTAGGCGATAAAATGGCAGGAAGGCACGGTAACAAAGGTATTGTAGCAACTGTTGTTCCTTCTGAGGATATGCCTTTTCTTGAGGATGGAACTCCAGTCGATGTAATTTTAAACCCTCTTGGAGTTCCTTCAAGAATGAATCTAGGTCAGCTTTATGAAACAATGTTAGGCTGGGCTGGAGATGTTTTAGGTGTATCTTATTCAACCCCAGTCTTTAATGGCGCTACTCCAGATGAGGTTGAAGGTGAATTAAAAAAAGCAGGTTTGCCTCTAACTGGTAAAACCCAACTTGTTGACGGAAGGAATGGAGAGTTGATTGATAATCCTGTGACAGTTGGCAAAATTTATATGATGAAGCTAAGTCATATGGTTGAAGACAAAATGCATGCAAGGTCAACTGGCCCATACTCATTAGTTACGCAACAACCCCTAGGTGGAAAGGCTCAATTTGGTGGACAAAGATTTGGAGAAATGGAATGTTGGGCACTTGAAGCGTATGGAGCAGCTCATACTTTACAGGAAATATTAACAGTTAAATCAGATGATGTAGAAGGTAGATCAAAAGTTTACAATGCGATTGTAAAAGGTGAAGATTTACCACCATTTGGAGTTCCAGAATCCTTTAATGTTCTAATCAAAGAGCTTCAGGGATTGGGATTAGATTTAGAATTAGACTAATGGAGAATTAAATTGACATTTATTCAGACAAATAAAATAGATACTAGCAAAGGTTTTACATCAATAACCATAGGTCTTGCATCTCCTGAGAGTATTTTGCAAAAATCCTACGGTGAAATAATAAAACCCGAAACAATAAATTATAGATCCTATAAGCCAGAAAAAGATGGTCTCTTTTGTGAGAAAATATTTGGACCAGTAAAAGACTATGAATGTCATTGTGGAAAATATAAAGGCATTAGATATCGCGGAATTATTTGTGATCGCTGCGGTGTGGAAGTCACTAGAAAAAAAGTTCGAAGAGATAGAATGGGTCATATTACCTTGGCTGTTCCTGTGGTTCACATATGGTATTTAAGGTCTATTCCTTCAAAATTGAGTTATTTGGCAGGTATTTCAACTAAAGATTTAGAAAAAATTGTATACTACGAACAATTTCTCGTTATAGAACCAGGAAAGAGTGAAGCTGTTCAATTTTCTATCATAGATGAAGATGAATACATTGAATTTGAACGAAATTTTGGTTTTGATGCAGTTTCTGAAGAAGACAGAGATAATGAAGATTATTTTTATGCAGCAATGGGTGGTGAGGCTCTTAGGGAGATGCTCTCGAGAATGAATCTAGTGGAACTAAGAAAAGAACTAGAAGATGTTTTGAAAAATTCAAAGTCAAAACAAAAAAGAGAAGAAGCGCTTAAAAGGCTTAAAGTAGTAAAGTCTTTTCTTGTTGATTTGTCAACAGTAAAAAAGATTAATAAGCCAGAATGGATGGTTATATCTATTCTTCCTGTAATTCCACCTGAACTAAGACCTTTAGTTCCTCTTGATGGAGGTCGGTTTGCAGCCAGCGATCTGAATGATTTATACAGAAGAATTATTATAAGAAACAATAGACTGAAGAACTTAATGGAAATAAAGGCGCCTGATGTCATTTTAAGAAATGAAAAAAGAATGCTTCAGGAATCAGTGGATGCGCTTTTTGATAATAGTAGAAGAAAAACAGCCATACGAAGCGGTACACGCCGTCCTTTAAAATCTATTTCTGATATGATTCGTGGAAAAACTGGAAGATTCCGTCAAAATCTTCTTGGTAAAAGAGTTGACTATTCAGGCAGATCTGTTATTGTTGTAGGCCCCGAGCTGAGTTTGCATGAATGCGGAATGCCAAAAAATATGGGCTTAGAGCTATTCAAGCCTCACATGATAAGTGAGCTAATGTCAAGAGGTTACGCTCAAACACCTAGAAGCGCTAAACTAATGATTGAAGATAAAGATCCAATCGTATATAAGGTATTAGAGTATGTTGTGAAAGACCACCCTGTTTTGCTTAACAGGGCTCCAACATTACACAGATTAGGCATTCAAGCATTTCAACCAGTTTTAGTTGATGGTAAAGCAATTAGGATACATCCGTTAGTATGTTCCGCTTTTAACGCTGACTTTGACGGAGATCAAATGGCAGTTCATGTTCCATTGTCATTAGCGGCTCAAATGGAGGCTCGTGTATTAATGCTTTCTAGTCACAATATTCTTCATCCTGCTAATGGCAAGCCATTAGCTCTTCCTTCACAAGATATGGTTTTAGGTACATATTATTTAACTAGAATCAAAGAAGGGTGCAAAGGCGAGGGAAAAACTTTTGGATCCTTTAATGAAGTATTATTAGCGTATGAAGGTAAAGCCGTAGATGTAAATGCTATTATTAATGTTAGGCACAATGGCAAATGGCATAAAAAGACATCTGTTGGACGTGTAATAGTAAATTCTATCATTCCGCCTGAAATTGGATATGTTGATGACTTAATTGATAAAGGAAGATTGAGTAAACTGGTTAATGAAATATATTTATTAGCTGGAAACAAAAAGACAGTTACATTTTTAGATAATCTAAAAACTTTGGGTTTCAACGCATCTACCCAAGCAGGTCTCTCAATTGCTATCAGCGATATTCTTATTCCTGATTCTAAAGATGAAATTATAAATGATGCTCAAGAAAAAGTTGATGGAATAAAAGATAAGTACAAACGACATGTACTTACTGATGGAGAAAGATACAATAAAGTAATCGACGTATGGACCCATGCTACAAACGACGTAGCATCTAAAATGATGGATGCAATGCAATCCAGTGATCAAGGCTTTAATCCTGTTTACATGATGGCTGACTCTGGTGCCAGAGGATCACAAGATCAGATTAAACAGCTTGCAGGTATGCGTGGACTTATGGCAAAACCCCAAAAGTCTATGACTGGAGGAAAAGGTGAAATTATAGAATCACCGATTACATCAAACTTCAAGGAAGGCTTATCGGTTCAGGAATATTTTATTTCAACACACGGAGCTAGAAAAGGTTTAGCTGATACTGCTCTTAAAACTGCAGACGCTGGATATTTGACTCGAAGACTGGTTGATGTAGCACAAGATGTTGTGATTTCTGAAATTGATTGCGGCACCATCAATGGTATTGTTGCAGCTGATCTTAAAGAAGGTGAAGATATTATTGAGCCTCTATCTGAAAGAATTCTTGGAAGAACTGTCTTGGAAGACTTTATTGAAGATGGAAAAACCTTAATTAAATCAGGGACAATGATTAGAGACGATGAGGCTAAATTAGTATTTGAAAGCAATATTGAATCACTCCGCATAAGATCAGTACTTACTTGTGAATCGCTCAGAGGTGTATGTGCTAAGTGCTATGGTTGGAACCCCTCTAACCATAAGCTTGTTGATCTAGGAACATCTGTTGGAATTCAAGCCGCGCAAAGTATTGGAGAGCCAGGCACGCAGTTAACACTTCGTACATTCCATATTGGTGGAACTGCAACAAGAATTATTGAGCAATCTGAAATGCAAACAAAAAGAGCTGGGATTGTAAAGTTCTCTGAAAATCTAGAGACCGCTGATGCAAAAGATTCATCTGGTATTAGTGTTACAAGATGCATGGTTCGTCATGCTAAATTAACCATTACCACAACAGATGGTAAGGTAAATAGTGACTACAATGTCCCATATGGTGCCAATTTAAACGTTGAAGATGGCTCTAAGGTAGATGCTGGAACCATACTTTTTCAGTGGGATCCTTACACGGATGTCATTTTGGCTCGACAATCAGGAGTTGTTGAATTAAAAGACTTTATAGAAAATGAAACATATCAAGTTGAAGCGGTTGAAGGTGGTAAGAAGCAAATGGTAATAGTCGAATCAAAAGATAGAAACCTTAGTCCTCATATTGAAATTATGGATTCAAACGGATCGATTTTAGCTGGAGGGACTATTCTTCCTGTCACAGCTAATCTTACAGTAAGGCAAGGAGATAAAGTTAAAAGAGGTCAAACATTAGTTAAAATACCTCGAGCTATTGGTAAAACGCGCGATATTACAGGAGGACTTCCTCGTGTAACAGAGTTATTTGAGTCACGTAAACCAGCAGATCCTGCAGTCGTAACAGAAATTGATGGTACAGTTAGTTTTGGTGAAACAAAAAGAGGTATAAGAAAAATAAGTATTACTGGAGTGGACGAAGGCATCAAAACATACTCAATACCATACGGTAAACACGTTGTAGTGCATGAAGGCGATAAAATTACTGCTGGAACTTCACTATGCGAAGGAAGTATTTCACCTGTAGACATTCTAAGAATTCTTGGTCCAAATAAAGTCAGGGAGTACCTAGTTAATGAAATACAGGAAGTTTACAGACTGCAAGGAGTGAAAATTGATGATAAGCATATTGAGGTTATCGTCAGGCAGATGATGCAGAAAGTTAGCATTGATGATGCAGGCGATACAAACTTTCTAGCAAAGGATAGGATCAATAGGGCAGAGTTTTTCGAAACCAATGAAAAGTTAAATTCTATGGTAGTCATCACAGATTCTGGTGATTCAGAATATGAAGAGGATATGCTAGTTGATAAAAAAGAATATCTTGAAACAAATAAGTCGTTAAAAGAAGACGGGAAGAAATCAGCAAAATCTAGAAAGTCTAGACCTGCTACTTTTGAACCACTCTTAATGGGTATTACCCAAGCATCATTAAACACTGAGAGCTTTATTTCTGCCGCATCGTTCCAAGAAACAACAAGAGTTTTAACTGACGCTTCAACCTCAGGAAAAACAGATTATCTAAGAGGATTAAAGGAAAACGCAGCCGTTGGTAGATTAATACCAGCCGGTACAGGATCCCCTCATTTAAAGAATATTTTCGTTGAAAATCCAGATTCAGAAGAAGTTGAAGCTGATGTAAAAGAAGAAAAACAGCCTGTTCACGAAGAGAAAAAATAAATAAACGATAAAAAAAAAATACAAAATTAAAATTTTATTATAAATAAAATTTTATTAATTTTGTAGGCTTTAATGGAAATGAAATGCCGACGATAAATCAATTAATAAGACAAGGTAGAAAAAGAACTACCAAAAAAACAACCACACCAGCGTTGAAGGGTAATCCACAAAAACGAGGTGTATGCACACGTGTATATACTACAACCCCAAAAAAACCTAATTCCGCATTGAGAAAAGTTGCCAGAGTTAGACTTACAAACGGCATGGAGGTTAACGCATACATTCCTGGAGAAGGTCATAATCTTCAAGAACATTCAATTGTTTTAATTGAAGGCGGTAGAGTTAAAGATCTTCCTGGTGTTCGTTATCATGTTGTCAGAGGAACATTGGATACAGCTGGCGTTTCCGATAGAACTACAAGCAGATCAAGATATGGCGCAAAAAAAGCTAAGGCACAATAAAGCATGAGAAGAAGAAGACCAGAAAAAAGAAAAATTCTTCCAGATCCAATATTTAATGATCTAGAAATAGCTAAGTTTATGAATTATCTGATGCTAGATGGTAAAAAAGGAGCTGCAGAACATATTTTTTATAGTGCCATGAACTATGTTAAAACGCGAACAAAGAAAGATGGCAAAGAAATTTTCCAGCTTGCTATAAAAAATACATCTCCCTCGCTTGAAGTAAAATCAAGACGTATTGGTGGTGCTAATTATCAGGTTCCAATAGAGGTTCCTAGACACAGGCAGTTTTTTTTGGCGTCACATTGGATTATAAATTCTGCTAGATCACGATCCGGTAAATCAATGGCTGACTGTTTAGCTCTTGAATTAATTTCTGCTGCTAACAACGAAGGTGGGGCAATTAAAAAGAAAGAAGATACCCATAGAATGGCTGAAGCGAACCGTGCTTTTGCTCATTTTAGATAATTAGTATTATGAAAAAGATTTCATTAGAAAATGTTCGAAATATTGGCATCATGGCTCACATCGACGCAGGTAAGACTACTTTAACTGAGCGAGTGCTTTTTTACACAGGAAGAACCCACAAGATTGGCGAAGTTCATGATGGTGGCGCAACAATGGATTGGATGGAGCAAGAAAAAGAAAGAGGTATCACGATAACCTCTGCTGCTACAACTGCAATCTGGGAAAATCACAGAATTAATATTATTGATACTCCTGGGCACGTAGATTTTACCGTAGAGGTTGAGAGGTCACTAAGAGTTCTTGATGGCTCATGCGCAGTCTTTTGTGCTGTTGGAGGCGTTGAACCTCAAAGTGAAACCGTATGGAGACAAGCTGATAAATATGGAGTTCCAAGAATCGCTTTTGTCAATAAGATGGATAGAACAGGTGCAGATTTTTATAATGTACTTGAAATGATTAAAGAGCGCTTAGGCGCAAATCCACTCCCTGTAGTACTTCCTATAGGAGCAGGAGACATGTTTACCGGTATCATTGATTTAATATCAATGAAAGCTATTCTTTATAACGACTCATCTTTAGGGGCCCATTTTGAAATTGGTGACATACCATCTGATATGAAAGCAGATGCTGAAAAGTGGAGGCATCATTTAATTGAGGAAACTGCAGGTTACGATGAGGAGCTTCTTGAAAAATATTTAGATGAACAAGAAATTACAGAAGATGAGTTAAAATCTGCAATTAGAAAAGGATGTTTGGACAATACATTTGTTCCAACGCTTTGTGGGTCTGCGTTTAAAAATAAGGGTGTTCAGCGTTTATTGGATGCTGTTAATGATTTTTTACCATCCCCACTAGATATTGGCGCTATTACAGGTTACGACCCAAATAATTCAGATGTCGAAATGAAAAGACAGCCAAGCGAAGAAGAGCCTTTCAGCGCCTTAGCTTTCAAAGTTATGACTGACCCTTACGTAGGAAAGTTAACTTTTATGAGAGTTTATTCTGGTAAACTAGCTGCTGGATCATATATAATGAATCCAAATACTGGCAAGCGTGAGAGAATAAGTAGAATCTTATTAATGCATGCAAACAAAAGAGAAGAGCTTGAACAGGTTGTTGCTGGAGAAATTGTTGCTGCTGTAGGTTTAAAAAATTCTCATACCGGTCACACACTTTGTGAAGAGAAAAAAGAAATTTTACTAGAATCAATGGAGTTTCCCGAGCCTGTAGTTGAAGTTTCTGTAGAGCCAGCAACTAAAGCTGACCAAGATTCTCTTTCTAAAGGTCTTGCAAAACTAGCAGAAGAAGATCCCACTTTTAAGGTTTCGATTAATCAGGATACTGGTCAAACTATAATCGCTGGAATGGGGGAGCTTCATTTAGAGATACTTGTAGATCGTTTACTTAGAGAATTTAAAGTAGAAGCTAATGTCGGAACACCTCAGGTAGCTTACACTGAAGCGATTACAAAGAGAGTTGAGAAAGTTGACGTAAAATTTGTAAGACAATCAGGTGGAAGAGGTCAATATGGTCATGTTGTTGTCAATGTTGAACCAAATGAACCAGGAAAAGGCTACCATTTTGAAAATAAGATTGTTGGGGGAGTAATACCTAGAGAGTATATCCAGCCAGTGAATGAAGGTATGCAAGAGGCATTGAAAAATGGCGTCATAGCAGGCTACCCTATTGAAGACGTTAGAGTAGAGCTTGTATTTGGCTCTTATCATGATGTTGATTCTTCTGAGATTGCCTTTAAAGTTGCTGGATCAATGGCTATTCAGGAGGGTTGTAAGAAAGCTTCACCAGTTCTTATGGAGCCAATGATGAGCGTTGAGGTTGTTGTACCAGAAGAATACTTAGGTGATGTCATGGGTGATATAAATTCTCGTCGTGGAAATATAGACAAAATGGATCAGAGAAAGGATGCGCATGTACTCAATGCCACTGTACCTTTAGCTAAAATGTTTGGATATGCTACAGATTTAAGGTCTATCACACAAGGAAGAGCAGTTTTTCATATGGAATTTTCAAATTTTAAAGAAGTGCCTAGTTCGGTAAAAGAACAAATTATTGAACAGGTCCACGGTAAGGCTTCATAGTTTTATGGCAAATCAAACAATTAGAATTAGTTTAAAAGCATACGATCATTCTCTGATTGATAAATCAACAGAAAAGATCGTTAAGACTGCAAAATCTACTGGCGCAATAATATCTGGACCAATCCCTCTTCCTACAAAAAGAACTATTTACACGGTGTTACGTTCTCCATTTGTCGATAAAAAATCTCGAGAGCAGTTTCAAACTAAAATTCATAAAAGACTCATTGATATACTTAACTCTACTCCAAAAACCGTAGAGGCTTTGATGAAACTAGATCTGCCAGCTGGCGTTGATATTGAGATTAAGGTATAAAATGCGCGGATTGATAGGAAAAAAAATAGGAATGACCCAAGTTTTTAATAACACTGGATCCCTAGTTCCTGTGACTATAGTTGAAGCTGGACCATGTGTGGTAACACAAATTAAGACACTAACTAACGATGGATATGATGCTGTTCAAGTTGGATATAGCGATCTCAAAGATAAGCACTCAAATAAAGCCCTTTCTGGCCATTTTAATAAAGCCAAAGCAAAAGCAAAAAGATATTTAGCTGAGTTTAAACCTGTTTCAAATTATGACTATAAAACAGGTCAAGAATTTGGAGTTTCTTTATTCAAAGAAGGCGAAATTGTCACTGTCTCAGGCACCTCGAAAGGTAGAGGTTTTTCCGGGGTAATGAAAAGACATGGCTTTGGAGGAGGACCAAAAACACATGGTCAAAGAGAGCATCCAAGATCAGCGGGGTCTATTGGTCAGGCTTCTGACCCTTCTAGAGTTTTTAAGGGTATGAAAATGGCTGGACAGTATGGAAATAAAAAAGTTTCGACTAGAAAATTAGAAATTATTTCTATTGTTAAGCAAAGAAATCAACTGCTTATTAAAGGCGCTATTCCAGGGTCAAATAACGGCATAATTTATATAACAAAATAAAATGAAACTTGAAGTATTAAATATAGACGGATCAAAAGGATCTACGATAAACCTAGATGACAATGTTTTTGGTATTGAACCTAATCATCATGTTGTTCATCAGACAGTGACAAGCGAACTTTCAAATAGTAGGCAAGGCACACATTCGTCAAAAAATCGTTCAGCGGTACGTGGCGGGGGTAAAAAACCTTGGAATCAAAAAGGTAGAGGTGTTGCAAGAGCTGGTACAATAAGGTCTCCCTTATGGAAAGGTGGAGGTGTAGTTTTTGGACCAGAACCTCATAAGTATACAAAAAAGACTACAAAAAAAATGCGCAGACTAGCCCGTAGATCAATTTTATCAGATAAGGCTAAGAATGGTAAGCTAATTGTCATTGATGACATTGCACTAAAAGAACCAAAAACAAAGCTTTTATTCAGTCTTCTTGAGTCTTTGAAGCTGTCAGATAGCAAAATCACTTTATTGGTGGACTCAGAAAAGAATAATCTTTTTCTAGCAGCGCGAAACCTACCAAATGTTTATTTAGTTGAATCAATTAGTGCTAGTGCCTATGATTTAATAGATTGCGATATAATAGTCGCAGAAAAATCAGGAATTGAACTACTTAATAATCAGTTATCGGTAGCCTAATATCATGTCTGTAAATTTCAACAAAATCTTAATTCGCCCCATTTTTACCGAAAAAATGAGCAGACTTGAAGAAGAACGTAAATATTCTTTTCAGGTTATGCCTTCAGCTAATAAGCTCGAAATCAAGAAAGCAGTCGAGTCTAAGTTTGGTGTTAAAGTTAAAAAAGTTTCTACAAGTAATCGTATTGGTAAGAAAAAAAACATGACAGTAAGAAGCGATGGGCGCACAATAAGAACTAACGGCAAAAGGTCTGATTGGAAAAAAGCCATTATCACGCTAAAAGAAGGTGAGACCATTGATTTATTAGATTCTGAGGTACCAAACTAATGGGCGTTAGAAATATAAAACCGACTACACCTGGAAACCGTTTTGCTTCTCGCAACGACTTCTCTGAAATTACAAAACATAGCCCTGAGAAGAGTCTGACTAAAGCCTTAAGAAAGACAGGCGGAAGAAATAATAACGGTAGGATTACGTCAAGACATATAGGAGGCGGTCATAAGCGTCGCTATAGAATTATCGATTTTAAAAGAGATAAGCGTGATATACCAGCTAAAGTTGCCGCCATTGAATACGATCCTAATCGCTCAGCAAATATTGCACTACTTTTTTATGTTGACGGAGAGAAAAGATATATCATTGCTCCATTAGGTGTTAATGTTGGCGATGAATTGCTTTGTGGTGAAGATGTTCCACTAAAATTAGGTAACGCGCTTCCTATTGGAAAAGTAGCTACAGGCATGTTTGTTCACAATATAGAGTTAATTCCAGGTTGTGGAGGGAAAATGGCCAGAAGTGCGGGATCTGCTGCTCAAGTGATGGCACACGATGAAGGCTTTACTACTCTTAAGCTACCATCTGGTGAAGTTAGACTTGTGAGGCAAGATTGCTACGCCACTGTTGGTGAAGTTGGTAATAAATCTCATGAGCAGATAGTATCAGGTAAGGCCGGAAGGACGCGTTGGCTAGGTAGACGTCCAAAAGTCAGAGGTGTTGTCATGAACCCAGTAGATCATCCTCACGGAGGCGGAGAAGGTAAAACATCTGGTGGAAGACACCCTGTTTCGCCTTGGGGTCAGCCTGCTAAAGGATTTAAGACACGTAAAAAGAATAAAAAATCTAATGAATTTATTATTAAGAGGAGAAAATAATTATGGCCCGCTCACTTAAAAAAGGACCATATGTTGACCCTAAGCTTGTTAAAAAGATTGACAAGGTTAATGAAGTTGGAAAAAAGAAGGTAATAAAGACATGGTCAAGAAGATCGACTATCACTCCTGACTTTGTAGGACACACATTTGCTGTTCATAATGGTAATAAATTTATACCTGTATTTGTGTATGAAAATATGGTTGGTCATAAATTGGGTGAATTTTCACCAACGAGAACTTTTAGGTTACACTCGGGCGATAGAAAGAATTAAGTATGGAAGCAAAAGCTATTACTCGACACATTAGACAGTCTCCAAGAAAGATAAGAATCCTTCTTGATGACTTAAGAGGATCAAACGTAGAAAAAGCAATGAACTATTTGCATTTTTCAAAAGCTAAGGCTGCATATCAAATAGAAAAAACTCTAAGTTCAGCAGTCGCCAATCTAATGAACACCGCTGATAGCGAAGATGTTTCCGTAGATAATATCTATGTTAAAGAGTGTTACGCAGATGGAGCTCCACATTTAAAGAGATTTAGACCTGCGTCTATGGGGCGAATATCACGAATTAATAAAAAAACTTCACACCTCACTATTGTGGTGTCTACAAATAGCAAATAGGAGCGATTTTGGGTCAAAAAACACATCCCGTTGGATTTAGATTACAAATGAACAAAAATTGGAAGTCTACTTGGTTTACCGAGAATTCTTTTGCTACTGAATTAGAAAGCGATGTTAAAATACGCAAGTATCTTAAGGCCAGGCTTCCTAATGCAGGTATATCCAAAGTCGATATCAGTAGAACTTCTAAAAATATTACAATTACTATCCACACCGCAAGACCTGGTATTGTAATTGGTAAAGGCGGCGAGGAAGTTAATAGGTTAAAAGATGAAGTAAAGCAGCTCACAAACGACACATCAACTTCTAATAAAAATTCAAAAAGTGTACAAATTAACATATCAGAAATAAAAAGACCTGAGCTTGATGCGGCCTTAGTGGGCGCAAATATTGCGCATCAATTACAAAAAAAAGTATCTTATCGAAGAGTTGTAAGTAAAGTCATTCAATCAACTATGAGAATGGGAGCTGAGGGAATACGAATCAACGTTGCAGGAAGACTTGGTGGGGCTGAAATAGCAAGAAGCGAAAAGTTTTCAGAAGGAAGGGTACCTCTTCATACACTAAGAGCAGATATTGACTATGTTCTAACTGAGGCTTTTACACAATATGGTATTATTGGTATTAAAGTTTGGATATGCAATGGAGAGTCTGGGAAATAATTCTTATGCTAGAACCAAAGAAAACAAAATTTAGAAAACATCACCGTGGTAATAGAAAAGGTATGTCAAAAGGCGGAAACTATGTTGCATTTGGCTCTTACGGCTTGAAAGCCGTAGAGTCGGGGTGGGTTACCAGTCGGCAGATCGAAGCATGTCGTATTTCAATTACGCGCGTTGTAAGAAAGATTGGTAAGATGTGGATCCGTATTTTTCCAGATAAACCTATTACAAAAAAACCAGCAGAAACTAGAATGGGTAAAGGTAAAGGCTCACCTGAATATTGGGTTGCAGTTGTTAAGCCTGGTAGAATTCTGTTTGAAGTTGATGGTGTAGACAGAGAAGGTGCCGAAAAAGCCTTTCACAATGCATCTAACAAGCTGCCTATTAAGACCAAAATTGTTAGCAGAAGAGAGCTATAATGAAAAAAAGTGATCTTAAAGATTTAAATAAAGCTGATATCGATGCTAAGATTGAAGAAAATCAGTCAAAGCTTCAAAATTTACGTTTTCAAAAAGCACTACAGCAACTTGAAGACCCTCTTGAAATTAGAGCTTTAAAAAAAGAAATAGCCCAGCTTTTCACTTTGAAAAACGAATATTTAAAAGGTATTAGAATAGATGAGAAATCAGAATGATAGATAGAAGGAAGCAGGTTTTAACTGGTGAAGTTGTTAGCGACAAGATGAATAAAACTGTAGTGGTGCAGGTTACTAGAAGAATATCTCACCCTGTTTATGGTAAAATTTTAAAAAGATTTAAAAAGTACAACTCTCACGTTGCTTCTGTAGTTCCAAAAGTGGGTGATATCGTTAAAATATCCTCCATTCGTCCAATTAGCAAAACCAAAAGATGGCAGGTAAGTGAGATCGTAAGAGAATCGGTAAAGATAGGTTAATATAAAGTGATTCAGCAAGAAACAAGATTAAAAGTAGCAGATAATTCTGGCGCAAGAGAAGTTTTGTGCTTTAAGGTTCTAGGTGGAAGCAAAAGAAGATACGCTTCTCTTGGGGACATTATTGTTGTGACTGTTAAGCAAGCTATTCCAGATGGCATAGTTAAAAAAGGTCAAGTATCTAGAGCTGTAGTTGTTCGAACCAGAAAAGAAGTAAGAAGGTCTGACGGCTCCTACATACGGTTTGATGATAATGCTGCCGTACTTTTAAATGATGCTGGTGAACCCAGAGGAACTAGAGTCCTTGGTCCAGTAGCTAGGGAATTGAGGGATACTGGGTATATGAAGATAGTTTCAATGGCGCCGGAGGTACTTTAGATGCGCTTAAAGACAGGCATGATTGTAAAAATCATTCGAGGAAACCACAAAGGAAAAGAAGGTAAGATCTTAAGAATTGAAAAAGATAAAAACCGCGTTGTCATTGAAGGTATAAATTTGATAAAAAAACACACTAAACCATCACAAGACAACCCCAAAGGCGGAATTGTTGAAAGAGAAGGATCGTTGCATGTGTCTAATGTGATGTATATCCATGGGAGCACACCAACAAGAATTGGGTTCAAAAAACTTGAGGATGGTTCAAAGGTTAGAGTTTCAGTAAAAAATGGTGAGGAGATTAAAAGCTGATGACGAAAGAAATAAACTCTAGGACAGATATGCCTAATCTTAGAAATAAATACAAAGATATGGTTGTTCCTGCTATGATGAAACAGTTCAATTATAAGAATGTTATGCAGGTACCAAAAGTTACACATATATCTGTTAATATGGGTATCGGCGACGCAAAAGATAACCCAAAAAAACTTGAGAGCGCTATAAATGAGCTTACCCTTATTTCTGCACAAAAACCTGTGGTTACTAAATCAAGAAAAGATATTTCAAATTTTAAAATTAGAAAAGGCTATCCTGTCGGTTGTAAGGTTACAATTAGAGGAAATAGAATGTACGACTTTTTGGAAAGATTAGTTTCTGTGGCTTTACCAAGAACACGAGATTTTAGAGGCCTGTCATTTAAATCATTTGATGGAAGAGGAAATTTCTCTTTTGGAGTTAAAGAACAGATTATCTTCACTGAGATAAATTATGATAAGATTGATAGTATTAGAGGCATGGATATAAACGTTTCCACTTCTGCGAAATCAAATGAAGAGTCATACTGGCTACTCAAGCTTTTAGGTCTGCCTTTGCGTGAAAAGCCAATTAAAGCTGAAGAAAATATTGAGGTTAATTGATGGCAAGAAAATCATTAATTGTTAAAGCGCGTAAAAATCCAAAATTTAGCACAAGGCAATATAATCGGTGCTTTAACTGTGGTCGACCTGATGGGTACATGAGAAAATTTGGACTTTGCCGTATTTGTTTTAGAGAAATGGCACTTAGAGGTGAAATACCTGGCGTCATTAAGGCTAGCTGGTAAGGAGAAATTATGTCAATGACTGACCCAATATCTGATATGTTAACAAGAATTAGAAATGCAATGGCTGTTGATAAAAGATTTGTTGATATTCCTGTCTCAAATATGAAAAAACGAATTGCATTTGTTCTTAAGCAAGAAAGTTATATTAAGGATTTTGTTTTTGTTAAAGATGGTATTGATAGCAAAATTAGAATATTTTTAAAGTACGATATTAAAGGCAATGCTGTAATAACCAACATTGAACGAGTAAGTAAGCCTGGTCGAAGAGTTTATGTTAACCAGAATCAACTTCCACGCGTTCTAGATGGTTTAGGTATATCTATTCTATCTACTTCTAAGGGAGTACTTTCTAATAAAGTCGCAAAGCGCTTTGGTATTGGTGGCGAAGTTATTTGTAACGTCTGGTAAAAATTATGTCAAGAATTGGAAATAAGAATATTGAAATACCTGAAAATGTGACTGTAGAAGTTTTGTCTGGAGTTACAAAGGTTAATGGCCCAAAGGGCAATCTTGAAATCCCTGTTAATCAGGAGTTAAGCGTTAATGTAAATGATAATTTGATCAGCGTTGAAAGACCATCGGATTCTAGAACGCACAAATCTTTACATGGAACTATACGCCAATTAATCGCTAATGCAGTAAGTGGTGTATCTGAAGGTTTTCAAAAAGAACTTGAAATTAGAGGTGTCGGTTATCAGGCCAATATGGATGGAAAGTATTTAGTTTTACAGCTTGGCTATTCGCATGACATTTATTTTGAACCTCCATCCGGTATAGAAATTAAAACGAATAAAACAGAAATAATTGTCTCTGGTATTAACAAGCAACTGGTTGGAGAAGTTTCTGCTAAAATTAGATCATTTAGAAAACCTGAGCCATATAAAGGCAAGGGTATTCGCTATAAAGATGAGTATGTTCGCTCAAAACAAGGTAAGACAGTAGGCGGTGCTACAGGATGATAAATAATTTGACAAAAAAAGAAGCTCGAAATCAACGCAGAACTAATCGAAGTAAGCGAAATAATATTGCACATCCAACAAAGTTACGATTAGTAGTATCTAAATCTTTAAAACATATTAATGCACAAATAGTCGACGATCATACTATGAAGACTTTGGTTTCGTCTTCATCCTTAGATAAAGATTTACAGAGTAAAGTTAAAAAAGCTAAAAATAAAACAGAAGTAAGTGCGATAATTGGAAGTGCTATTGCATCCAAAGCTATTAAGGACAAGATAAATGAAGTTGTTTTTGATAGAAATGGCAATAGATATCATGGAAGAGTTAAGGCTGTAGCTGATGCCGCACGCGAAGCTGGTTTAAAATTTTAAAGAGAGTATATGATAAATCCCGCAGAATTAGACTTACAAGAAGAAAACGTAATAAGAGTTACTAGAGTAGCAAAAGTTACATCTAGAGGTAAGAATTTTCGCTTTGGAGCATTGGTTGTTGTTGGTGATGGAAAAGGTCATGTCGGAGTCGGCCAAGGAAAGGCAGGCGAAGTGATGTCTGCAATTAATAAGGCCAAAGAAGAAGCTAAACAAAATATTGTAAAGATTAATTTAGTGAATGGCACCATTCCACATAAAATTGTATCTAGGTATAGCGCAAGTAAAGTAATGTTAAACCCTGCCGCTCCTGGTACTGGTATCATTGCTGGAGCCGCAGTAAGAGCGGTTATGGAGCAGGTTGGTGTCAAAAATATTTTGACTAAAAGATTTGGTTCAAACAATCCTCTTAATGTTACAAAAGCAACCATGAAAGCTTTAAATGATTTGCAAGACGCTGTAACAGTGTCGAACAAAAGAGGAATTTCAATTAAAGGTGTTTTTAATTAATTATGGCTATAAACAGTACACTTAAAATTAAACAGATTAAAAGCCCTATTGGATACAAGAAAAAAGCTAAATCTACTTTAGTTGCATTAGGTCTTAAGAGAATTAATCAAGTGGTTGAGCATAAGGATACTCCTCAGATAAGAGGAATGTTGGACGTTGTAAGTTATTTAGTGAGCGTAGAGGAATAAGATGAAACTTGGAAATTTAAAGCCAGCAAGCGGATCCACTCACTCGAAAAAAAGAGTGGGCAGAGGTCATGGATCTGGCTTAGGTAGAAGCGCCGGAAGAGGCGATAAAGGATATCATTCAAGATCCGGGTCAAAACATAGGCCTTGGTTTGAGGGTGGTCAGATGCCATTACATAGAAGAGTCCCTAAAAGAGGTTTTTCAAATTTTTTATTCAAAAAAGAATATCAGATTGTCAATCTTTCAGACTTAGAAAGAATTGATTCAGAAGAAGTAAATCCCTCTCTTTTGAAAGAAAGTGGTTTGGTCAAATATGCTCTTCGTCCAATTAAGATTTTAGGTGATGGTGACATAACTAAAAAAATTAATATAACTGCAAGCGCTTTTAGCTCTTCAGCTGTTAAAAAAATTGAAAAAGCTGGCGGAACTGCAACTAAACAATAATAATGATAGATAAGTTCAAATCCATATTTATTATACCAGAGCTTCGTAAAAGGATTCTCTTTACCTTAGGAATTCTTATTGTTGCCCGACTAGGTGCCCACATTCCAATTCCTGGTATTAATGGAGATGCCCTTAGTGCAGCATTTCAAGGCTATCAGAATACATTATTGGGGCTTTACAATTTATTTGCTGGTGGTGCTTTTGAGAAAGCTACTTTATTTGCATTAGGAATTATGCCTTACATATCAGCTTCGATTATCATTCAGCTAATGAGTACCGTTGTTCCTTATTTTCAAAGACTTCAAAAAGAAGGCGAAGCAGGTAGAAAAAAAATAACACAAGTTACTCGGTACCTAACTGTTCTCATTTCCGCTATGCAAGCCTATGGAATTGTCGCAGTATTTTTACCTTCAATGTCTTCTGCGGGTCAATCTGTAGTTATTAATCCTGGTTTTTCTTTTATTTTCACTGGCACTATTTGTTTAATTACCGGTACTATTTTGTTGATGTGGTTAGGTGAAAGAATTACAGAGCGTGGTATTGGAAATGGCATTTCACTGATCATCATGATTGGTATTGTTTCTAGATTACCAAATGTAATAGTAAGTGAAATTGCCCTAGTTAATGAAGGTGTTAGAAGTATACTAAGTGAATTAATTTTATTAGCTGTAATGTTTGCTGTCATATGTTTTGTTGTTTTATTGACACAAGGTACTAGAAAAATTCCAGTTTCCTACGCAAAACGTGTTGTAGGAAGGAAAGTGTATGGGGGTCAATCAACTCATATCCCATTGAAGGTTAATACCGCTGGAGTAATGCCTATAATATTTGCACAATCAATCATGTTTATACCTAGTACAATCGCAACATTTTTTAGCGAAAGTAATTTTATGCAAACTGTTATGAGGTGGTTTTCATTTGATCACCCTTTTTATTGGATAGTTTTTGGTTTAATGATTGTATTTTTTACATATTTTTATACTGCCATTGCATTTGATCCCACTCAAGTATCCCAACAAATGAAACAGCATGGTGGATTTATTCCTGGCATTAGACCTGGGAAAAAAACAGCGGAGTATATTGATAATATACTTTCTAGAGTGACACTTCCCGGTTCTTTCGCTTTGGCAGCAGTTGCAGTTTTTCCATATATATTAATGCAAATGATGGATGTTAGTTATGATCTCGCTTCCTTCTTTGGTGGCACCAGTCTCTTAATTATTGTTGGTGTGGCGCTTGATACCTTACAGAAAATTGAATCTCATTTAATGAGTCGACATTATGATGGTTTTTTATCAAAAGGTAAGATACGTGGAAGGAGAAGAATATAATTATGGTTCACTTACGCACTGAAAGAGAAGTTGAGCTTATCGCATCTAGCTGCCAAATTGTAGCAGATACTTTAGATATGTTGACAGATAAAGTTAAGCCTGGGGTTAAAATAACAGATTTAGATAAGCTAGCAGAGGAATTTATTATTTCTAAGGGAGCTCGCCCAGCTTTTAAAGGATATATGGGTTTTCCTGCTACACTATGTGTTTCCGTTGATGATGAAGTAGTTCATGGAATACCGACCGATAGGTATCTTGAAGAAGGGCAAATTGTTGGAATTGATTGCGGGGCGGAGAAAGAAGGTTATTACGGTGATCATGCTAGAACTTTTTCAGTTGGAAGTATTTCTGATAAAAAACAAAAACTTATGGATGTTACTAAAGATTGCCTCCTAAAAGGAATATCGGCAGCGAAACCTGGCAATTATGTGTCAGATATTGGATATGCAATCCAATCGCTAGCTGAAACAAATGGCTTCTCGGTTGTTCGTGAATTAGTTGGCCATGGAATAGGTTCGAACTTGCACGAAGAGCCTCAGATTCCAAACTATGGAAACCCCAAGCAAGGATACAAGCTAACCGAAGGTATGTGTATTGCCATTGAACCTATGATCAATATGGGGAAAAAAGAAATTATAACAGATCCAGATGGCTGGACAATTCGCACAACAGATGGAGAAGTTTCCGCTCATTTTGAGCATACTATTGCAATTACAACAAACGGACCTAAAATTTTAAGTAAAAGTAGGCTATATGGCTAAAGAAGAGCCTATACAAGTTGAAGGAGTTATAAAAGAAACATTGCCGAATGCAATGTTTAGAGTAGAGGTAGAAATTGGAGATGATAAGCATGAGGTTTTGGCGCATGTTAGCGGTAAAATGAGAATGCATTTCATAAAAATATTACCTGGAGATATTGTAAAATTAGAAATATCTCCATACGATCTGACTAGAGGGCGTATAACATACAGAAATAAATGATATGAAAGTAAGAGCTTCAGTTAAAAAAATATGTGATAAGTGCAAAGTGATTCGTCGCAAGGGTGTTGTTATGGTAATTTGTGAAAACCCGAAACATAAACAAAGGCAAGGTTAGGAGTAAATTTTGGCACGTATTTCAGGTGTAGATATACCTAGAGAAAAGAAAGTCCCGTACTCTCTTTGTTATATTCATGGTATTGGATTAACATCAGCTAAAAGCATTTGCGCGTATGCTAAAGTTGATGAAAATAAAAGGGTTAGCGATCTAACAGATCATCAAGTAACTGCTATCAGGGACGCAATTACCTCTTTGCAGATAAGAGTCGAGGGTGAACAAAGAACTCAAGTTTCTATGGATATTAAACGGAAAAGAGATATTGGATGTTATCAGGGTATAAGGCACAGAAGAGGGCTTCCTGTAAATGGACAAAGAACTAAAACAAACTCAAGAACACGTAAAGGCAAGAGAAGAACTATTGGACTTGGAAAGAAAGTATAAAATTTATGGCACAACCAACTAAAGACACAAAAAGAAGAAAAAAGAAGGGTAGCGTTGATCCCGCTGGAATTGCTCATATTAAAGCAACTTTTAACAATACGCACATTACACTGACCGATAAATTTGGTAATGTGGTCGCATGGTCGACAGCGGGTACTAGTGGCTTTAAAGGCTCTAGAAAAAGCACGGCGTTTGCTGCAACATTAGCAGCAGAGAAAGCAGCTCAGGAAGCAGTCCAAATGGGCATGAAGACTATTGATGTCAGAGTTAAAGGGCCTGGAGCTGGAAGAGAATCAGCTATTAGAGCTCTTGCTGTTGCTGGACTAGAAGTTATGTCAATCAAAGATGTTACGCCATTACCACATAATGGCTGCAGACCGCCTAAAAGAAGAAGGGTTTAAATAGCTTATGTCTAAAGTAGATACTCCTAAAGGTAAGTTGGTAAGAAAATTTGGTGAAAATATTTTTGGTAATCCAAAATATGATACGCTTTTAAATAAAAAACCCTACACTCCTGGTCAGCATGGACCAAATAGAAGAAAAAGACTTTCAAATTACGGTATTCAGTTACAGGAAAAGCAAAAAATCAAAGCTATGTATGGTGTTTTAGAGAAGCAGTTTCGTAATTATTTTCATAAGGCTGAGAAGATGGATGGGGAAACTGGAACCAATCTCCTACAGCTACTTGAATGCAGGTTAGATAATGTTGTTTATCGTATGGGTTTTGCAGCAACAAGATCTCAATCAAGACAAATGGTCTCACATGCACATTTTTTACTAAACAATCGCAAATGTAATTTCCCTTCAGCTTCTATTAAGCCAGGTGATGTAATTAAAGTGCGCGATAAATCAAAAAAATTAGATGTTATTCTTGACTCAATTAAAAATGTTAAAGGTGATATTTCGTATTCTTGGCTGGAGCTAGATAAGGCTAAAATGACAGGTTCATTTATTGCTGTTCCAGATAGAGAAGAAATGTTGTTAACCGTTAATGAACAATTAGTTGTTGAGCTCTACTCAAAATAAAAAATAAGGTTATTAATTCAATGTCAAAAAAAGAATATAAATTAAAAATTAAAACAGAAAAAGATTCACTTACAGATACCTACGGTAAATTTGTTCTTCAGCCACTTGAAAGAGGTTATGGTGTTACAGTAGGCAATGCCTTGAGAAGAGTGCTGTTAACGAGTTTGCCTGGAGCAGCCATAACCAATGTTAAAGTAGATGGGGTGTTACATGAATTCTCCACTATTCCTGGCGTAAAAGATGATATGGCAGATATTATTCAAAACTTAAAGAGTGTACGATTTAAGCTTTCAGATTCTGATGTTGACAATGTCAAAGTAAAATTGAAAGGTAAAAAAGTTTTCACTGCTGCAGAAATTCAAAAAGCCACAGATCAATTTGAGGTTTTAAATCAAGATCAATACATAACTGAAGTCAATACCAATGGAAAATTTGAAATTGAATTAAGAATAGGTGTTGGCAAAGGATATGTTCCATCAGAAGAGAATGAATTACCTAATGCTCCAATTGGAACTCTTGCTATGGATAGTATTTTTAATCCTGTGACAAAAGTAACTTATAATGTTCAGCCTGTTCCTGGCGCTAAAGACCCCATTGAAATACTTTCAGTCGAAGTTGAAACAGATGGCTCTGTAACTCCACAAGACGCTATAAGTTATTCAGCTACCGTTCTCATGGATCATTTAAAACTTGTTGAAGCTATTGCAAAACCTGAAGTATTAGAGGTTACCGAAAAGATTAGTGAAGAAATCATTAAAGTTAGAAATCTACTTAATTTGACTATAGATGAAATGGAGCTTTCCGTAAGGAGTCACAATTGCTTGCAGGCAGCTGGAATTAAGCATATTTATGAACTAGTAAGTAAAGAAGAAAGCGAAATGCTTAAATATAAAAATTTTGGAAGAAAGTCACTTACTGAGCTAGTTGAAAAGCTCGATGATATGGGAATTAGTTTTGGTATGGATGTTGATAAATACTTAAAGCTTGAAGTCTAAGTAGATGAGGCATCAAAAAAAAGGTAGAAAACTTGGAGTAAACCCTCCCCACAGGAAGGCAATGCTCCGCAATCTTGCTTCCAACCTGATCAAACATAAGCGCATCCAAACGACTGACTCAAGAGCAAAGGAGTTGCGCACCTTCGTAGAACCGTTAATTACAAAGGCGAAAAAAGCTGATTTAAATTCTATTAGGCAAATTCTTAAAAAACTGCCTTTTAAGGATGACCTACATACCCTGCTTCACGATATTGCACCGCAATATGCAGATAGAAATGGCGGATATACCCGAATAATAAAGCGCGGCTTTAGAGATAATGATAGAGCGTCTGTTTCAATAATTGAATTTGTGGATTATTCTTCGGTAGTTGAAGCTGAAGTTGTTGAATCTGAAAAATAAATTTGATTAGAAGAAGTCTTCTTTCTTTTCTTTTAAAGGCAATATATACTATTGCCTTTCTTTTTATATTCTCTAATTCACTTCATTCGCAATCAGCTTTATTCAAAGACCGATATTTGTGGGTGGTTAGAACTTCAATGCTCTCTGAAGAAAGCATTGACGAAATGATACAATTTGCAGTACTCAATCGTTTTAATAGTATTATTGTACAAGTTCGCGGTAGGGGTGACGCTTTTTATGATTCAAAATTTGTTCCTAAATCGACTCTTATAAAAGATTTAGACTTTGATCCTCTTGCGTACCTAATTCCAAAGGCAAAAGAAAAAGGCTTAGAAGTGCATACATGGTTAAATACTTATCTTTTGTGGTCTTCTCCTATTAAGCCCGAACAAAAAGAGCATCTTATTAATACTAGAATGGATTGGATAGATCAAAGTGAGGTACAAAAAAAATCAATCGAAAAATTATTAATTGATAATAAAAATAGAAAAAATGGATTTGAAGGTATATACTTGTCGCCTGGACACCCTAGTGTTAATAAATACCTCATAAGAATCTTTAAAGAATTAGTTGATAATTATGATATTGATGGTATTCATCTCGACTATATTAGACTTCATGACCAGGGGTACGGAAAAAATCCTTACGCTGTAGCAAATTTTAGAAAGTACAATAAAAACAGTAAAAAGATTGATGTATTTTCGTTAGATCAATACACCAATCAAGAATGGAACGATTTTTTGAGAAAATCAATTACGGCACTAGTAAGCGATACTAAGGATATGATTACACTTTCTAACCCACGAATAGAGCTTTCAGCAGCTGTTAAGCCAAATCTTTATGAAGCTAGAGAAAGATTTTCCCAAGAATGGGATGTGTGGCTAGTTGCGGGCTATTTGGATAAGGCATTTGTAATGAATTATGCAGCTGACTTGAAAGTCTTTGCAGCAAACATCGATATTATGTACGATAATTTACCTAAAAAATACAGAGATAGAGTTGTTATGGGTATAGCTACTTATAATCAATCACCTCAAGAAGCTTTAACAAAAGTCAAATATACTAAAGTAACTCGATTTTCATCATTGGCTTTTTTTTCTTATAATTCCTTAATACAGAGTAGAACATATTTTCAAAATATCAAAAATTATATTTATAAATAATTCTTAATTATAACTGTAACTTATTCTAAAATATGTAAGGTATTAGCGCATCATGTCTAAACAAATTATCTCTTCACCAGTTGGCAGTAATCTAATTTGCAAAAATTGGCAGATTGAAGCTCCATTTAGAATGATTCAAAATAATCTTGATCCTAGCGTAGCAGAAAATCCTGATGAGCTTGTTGTGTATGGCGGAAAAGGGAAAGCGGCCCGTGACTGGAATTCTTACAATAGTATTATAAAAACTTTAAAAAGGCTAAATGAGGATGAGACACTAATCATTCAATCAGGAAAGCCTGTCGGGGTTTTACGGACCCATATTTCATCTCCACGAGTTTTGATAGCCAATTCAAATCTAGTTCCTGAGTGGGCATCATGGAGTCATTTTAATGAGCTCGATAAAGAGGGTCTGATGATGTACGGACAAATGACTGCAGGTTCCTGGATTTACATAGGAACGCAAGGCATTCTTCAGGGTACTTATGAAACATTTGCATCAGCTGCAAAAAAACATTACGGATCTGACTTAGGCGGTAAGATCGTTGTCACTGCAGGTCTTGGGGGAATGGGTGGAGCACAACCCTTAGCAGTAAAAATGAACAAAGGAATAGCAATTTGTATAGAGATTGACCCTGTCCGTATTCAGAGGCGAATTGAAACCAGGTATTTAGATATATCCGTAAACACGTTAAATGAGGCTATAATTGCATCTAAAAAAGCACAATCTAACAAGGAAGCTGTAACCATAGGCCTTTTAGGTAATGCCGCCGAAATATTGCCAAAAATGATTGAAATAGGATTTGTGCCAGATATGATAACTGATCAAACCTCTGCGCACGATGAATTGGACGGGTATATTCCAAGCGGTATTCAGTTTGAAAATGTCGATAAATTAAGAAAATCTGAACCAAAAAAATATGCATCCGAATCCTTTCGGTCCATGAAAGCGCACTGCCAAGCTATTATTGAATTGCAACGAAGAGGGGCAATTGCCTTTGATTATGGTAATAATCTGAGAGGCCAAGCAAAAAAAGCAGGACTAAAAAATGCATTTGACTTTCCTGGATTCATTCCTGAGTATATTCGACCTTTATTCTGCGAAGGAAAAGGGCCGTTTAGATGGGTAGCATTATCTGGGGATCCTGAAGATATATACAAAACTGATAATGCGGTACTAGAAATGTTTCCAGATGATAAAGTTCTATCAAATTGGATAAATATGGCGCGTGATCAGATTGAATTTCAAGGATTGCCTTCTCGCATATGTTGGCTTGGTTATGGTCAAAGAGCTAAGTTTGGAATGAAGTTAAATGAAATGGTTGCTTCAGGTGAACTAAAAGCCCCTATTGTAATTGGCAGAGATCACCTTGATTGCGGATCTGTTGCATCACCCTATAGAGAAACAGAATCAATGAAAGATGGATCTGATGCTGTAGCTGATTGGCCACTATTGAATGCATTATTAAGTACTGCTAGTGGTTCCACCTGGGTATCCATTCACCAGGGTGGCGGCGTAGGCATGGGTCTTTCTATTCATTCGGGACAAGTAATTTGTGTTGACGGCTCTGAAGAAATGTCTGTGCGAGCTGAAAGAGTGTTAACGAACGATCCTGCAACTGGCATTATTCGCCATGCTGATGCAGGATATGAAGACGCTATCGATAATGCAGCTAAATGGGGTGTGGATATTCCATCTTTAAAATGAATCAATCAATTAAGCTCGAAAATATAGGCTGCTTAGTCACTGAAAGTGATTCGGGTTTCGATTACAAGCACAACACATCTGTAACAATAGAGGATGATCGCATAGCTGCAATTGACTCAGGTAGCGCGGATAATACAATTGATTGCAAAGGCAAATTAGTATCTCCAGGCTTTGTTGATTCGCATACGCATCTTATTTTTAATAATTTGAGGACTAACGAGCATAAATTGAGACTTTCTGGAGCAACTTATGAAGAAATTGCTAACAATGGCGGAGGAATTGTTTCCAGTGTTAAAAGTGTACAAACTGCTACATCAAAAGAACTTTTTGATATGGCACTTCCAAGGCTAGACCGCTTCATATCAATGGGCACAACTACAATTGAAGCAAAATCTGGCTATGGCCTAGACACAGAATCAGAGCTTAAATCACTTAAAGTAATTAATGAGCTATCAGAAAAACATGTCATTGATATTTTACCCACATTCATGGGTGCTCATGCATTTCCTGTTGAATATGAAAATAAAAAAGAGCAGTACGTAGATTTGATAATCAATGAAATGATTCCGGAAGTTGAAAAGCAAGGAATAGCTAAGTTTATTGATGTTTTTTGCGAAGAAGGATATTTTAATATTGATCAATCTAAGCGCATCTTAGAAGCTGGGAAGTCTGCAGGGTTAATACCTAGAGTACACGCAGACGAGTTTTATAATTTTGGTGCAAGTTCAATGGCGGGAAAGATGGGTGCGTTATCTGCGGATCATTTAATGAAAATTGACGAAGAGGGGATAAGGTCATTAAAAGATAATAAGGTTGTTGCTACGCTATTGCCTGGAACAACTTTTTTTCTAAACAAAGACTCCTATGCGCCCGCTAGAAAGCTCATTGATGAGAAAATTATCGTAGCTCTAGCAACAGACTTTAACCCTGGAAGCTGCCACATTCAATCTATGCCATTTATTATCACACTTGCTGTTATGAAAATGCAAATGACTGTTGAGGAAGCTTTTTTGTCAGCCACATTACATGGGGCTAAAGCGCTTGGCCTTGAAGATGAAATAGGGTCTATTGCAATTGGGAAAAAAGCAGACCTAATTGTTTGGGGAATTTCAAACTTATCAGAAATCCCTTACTATGTTTCCAATCATCCAATTCGCTATGTATTAAAAAATGGTAAATTAGTATTTGGCTCTTGACAGCGAGACAGCTTGTCTTGTAAAATCAACCTCAACTTTAATTAATATTTGGTAAGAAAAATGTCTATCAGAAAAATCGTAGCTGTTTCAGCTTTAATTATCTTTTCATCGCAGTTTGCATGGGCAAACTATGCCTTTTACCGTCAAATCGTAAATACTTGCAAATTATATAGAATGCCAGTAGATGAAAAAAAGATGGTTTTGACTAAAAACGATGATGGTTCATATCATTTTTCAATAGAGATGAAAGCAAAGCTTCGAAATGACTTTGAGACGCCAATGCTTGTTGCGTTTATATCTGTTGGTCAAGCAATCAGCCATCAAGAAAGCTTTGCAAAGAAAAAACAAAACTTTAAACCAGTGATACCAAAGAACACTGAGGTTACAGTTATAACCTCAATTTCTAGAGAAGGTCTTGTGATCTCTGCTAAAGCAACACCAGACCAAATTAAAAAGCTGGCGCAAGGACAAATTGACCCTGCTAGCTTTATGAGATTAATTAAAAATTCAATTCAAACATTATAACTAAGGAGTAAGAATGTTAGATCCAATGAGTTTAGAGGGTATGTTTGCACAATACGGGCGATCATTACTATGGGCAATTACAGCAGCTGTAGGTTTTGGCCTTGGCGTTGGAATATCTTTAAAAGTATTTGATTGGTTGTCATCTGATATTGATGAATGGGAAGAAATTAAGAAGGGCAATATTGGTGTTTCTTTGATTTTTGTTTCATTGATTGTTATGGTGGGGCTTATAGTCTATAAGGTCATCTAGCCAATACCAAAAAATAAATAAAAAAAGCCTCCTTGTGAGGCTTTTTTTATTTTAGAAACTCAACAATCTTTTCTAAATATTTTTTATCTGCTTGATCAAATTGATTCTCAAGATGACCATCTATATCAAGCACCCCAATTAACTTATTTTGCGAAAATACGGGTATTACTATTTCTGAAATAGTTTGATCATCGCATGATATATATCCTGGAAAATTATCAACGTTACCAACAATTACAGATTTTTCGTCTGTCGCAGACTTGCCGCACACACCATTAGAAAATTTTATATGACCACAGGGCACTATTGAACTTTGATATGGTCCAATTTCCAAAAGGCCTACTTCTTTAACTATATAAAACCCGCAGAAAATCCAATCCGTGAACGCATTGGAAAGAGTAGACGCAATTATAGACATCCTACCGGTTCTGGATAAAGCATACCCCTCAAAATAATGAGAGAGATCTCTAACAACTTTTTCATATTTAGGCGACTTATCCATAAACTAAATTTATTAAAATTATAGCAACTCCACTAGAAAGACTGGAAAGGAAGTTTACAGTATTATTATTTACCCATCTAAAGCCGGATTTAAGAATAGTTTTACCACAACATCCATAATCATCTTCTTTTGTATTATTGCACGAAGCACAAAAAAACTTGCCCTGTAAATACCGACCCAATAGCGTATCGATAAATGAACCAAAAAAACCTGAAAAAACAATAAGGATTGCAAGAAATAGGTTCAAATCAAAAATATATAAAGAAATTACTCCCATAGCAGTTGCTCCAATTATTGAGCCAATACTACCAATTAAAGAAATAGAACCCGATATGCCCTTATCAACTTGCTTTGATGTAAAAATAAGATAAGGCCTTTGTTTTGATAAGAAACCAATTTCAGTAGCCCAGGTATCAGCAGTTGATGCTGATAATGAACCCAGGAAACCTAAAAGAAAATTTTGGTGTGGAAAGAAAAAATAACTTAATGCAAAAAAAGTAGGAATACCCCCATTGGCTAATATCTGAATTACATCTCTTTGTGATGGTGATTTATGTTTTGAAAATGAAAGTAGCGATGAGCTTATGAAAAAGAAAACTAAAGGAAAGATGAGTTTCCATCCACCAGAACCAAATATTAATATACCTATTAAAAAGCCTCCCAAGGCGCCACTCAAACTTAGGGAGTGATATTTTTTTGCGATTGAAAAAATAAATACAGAAAGAGCGAACCAGATTAATAAATGAAGAAGGGTGTTATGGGTATAATTAATTAAAAATATTTCATATGTAAAAAATGTAATTAAAGGTACAGAGAGATTGTCAGATCCTTTGCATGAGAGCATCTCAGAGATAGTAGAGGATAGCGCAGCAAATATAGCCAAACCGATTAATATGTGAAAAGGAAGATAGAAATTGGCGCTATATAGTCTTGCCATGACATCTGTGCCAATAGCAATCAATAAAAAGCTAGTGCAAAACATAGCAATAGAACCCTCTACTGATTTTTTATCAATCCAAGGATGAAAATGATTATTAGATTTTGATCCAATAACAGATGCGGCTGGATCAGCAAATGTGAGCACTGAAATAGCAATAAAAAAAGATATTGGCTTATCCCAGAAAAATGTTGAGAGAATTAATATTGAGACTGGAAAAAAAATCGTGCCATAACTCTTTCTTTTCATTTCACCCATACTTTTAACTCTATCTTTTTTATATATAATAGTATTAACTACAATAAAAACAAGAGATAGGGTTATTAGCTGTGTATTTACTTTAAATATAAACGGACAAATTGAAACAATTATTCCAACAGAAATATGGATAAAATTTCTAGTAGAATGTGCAGGTTTATTTAACCGAACCCTTAGAAGCTCTGCAGCACCTAGAATGATAAATATACCGATTAATATTAATCCGAAAAGTGTCCAATCAGTGATGATTAACTCTCATAGCTCAATTCTAGTTATTTAATTTTATTTCCTTCTCTGTCAAGTAAGATTGGATTTCCATAGCCAAGATTTTTTATCCTGCTTAATTGAGTTTTTGCGTCACCAGCAACAACAAAATACATTTTGTCTGCATTAAATTGTGATTTTGCTATATTCTTTGCATCCTCAAGTGTTAGTGCGGTCAATATATCTTGTTGGTTCTGAATGTAGGTGTCAGGATAATTAAACTTGCTCATTGTATCTAGCATATCAATTAAACTTCCTAGACGTTCGAATCTCAAAGCATTCTGCTTGATAAGTTTATTTTTAGTTAGATCTAAATCTTCACTATTATACGACTTAGCGTAGCTGTTAATTATGTTCTTAAATATTTCAAGTGACTCTAGGGTGACGTTACTCCTTACCTGTGAATAGGCATAAAAGGGTGTTTGGTAAGAATTTTCACGAAAGAAAGATCCCGCTCCATAGGTATACCCTTTCTCAAGTCTAAGGGTTCGCATCAGCCTAGCCTCCATCCCTCCGCCAAGCCTATTGTTTACAACGTTAAGTTTGTAGAGCTCAGGATTCCCGCCAGGAATAGTAAGTGTTCCAAGTGTGATAGCGGATTGTTTTGATCCCGGAATGTCAATGAAATAAACCTTTGAACGGACTGGGGCTTTAGACGCTTTGATTAATGGTATTTTAACCTCATCTCCAACCCAATTATCCGATAATTGCTGTAACGATTTTTCAATCGTGCTTTGGGTCATTTTTCCAGCCACATGAAAATGCGATACTTTTGGGGAAATATTTTCTTTAAAGTAAATTTTTATATCTTCCATTGTTATTGACTCTACACTCTTCTCAGTACCTCCAACGGGTGTTGAGGCAGGGTGGCCTTGTCCGTAAAGTTGTTTTGATAAAGCGTTGAATGCAACGGATTGAGCACTGGTCTTTCTTTGTTTGATTGTGCTAAGCCTTTGATTTTTGACAATCTCAAATGCTTGTTCGTCCCATCGAGGATCCGAAAGCATTTCTGTTACAAGAGCAATTGTCTCATCTAAGTTTCTTTCTAAAGTATTGCCTGATACATACATCCCTTCTAAACCAGCAGAAAGTGAGATTGATGAACCAAGTAGGTCGATTGCTGCTTCAAGTTCAGCTGGTGTTTTAGTTTTAGTTCCTTCTTTTAGCATTGCCCCAAGCATAACTGCGGTACCTTCTTTTCCTGATTTATCAAGGGCTTGCCCTCCATCAATTCTCATGGTAAACTGAACAAGGGGTAATTCATTATTTTTAATTCCATAAAGCTTAATGCCGTTTGATAAATTACTTCTCCATACCTCAGGAACTTCTAGAAGCGGCAATTCACCCAGGGCGGGCTCAGAGCGATCATAGGCAGTAGGGGTTTTTTCAAAATCTGAACTTTTTTCACCATAGCTCATTTGAAATTGCTTTTCTGCGCCTTGAACAACCTTCTCTTCCTTTATATAAGCTTCCTCAGATCCTGTTAGCGCTAGATCTCGCTGAGCTTCAGGTACTACGCTTAGATAGATAGCATTCTTATCTTTAATGTATTTATTATAAACACGCTGTACATCTTTTTTAGTTACACTAAGTATATTTTTTATATCTTGACCAATAAAACCAGGATCGCCCGCATATTCATTGTAAAGACCAAGCTGAAGAGCTTTATTTAGATTGCTTGAAATTCCATTGTAAAATGCAGTTTCCTGTCCCGCTTTAATGCGTCGTAAATCCTTATCGTTTATACCTTTAGTCTCAAAATTTTTAAGAGCAACCTTGATCGCCTGGTTAACATCGTCAAGATTTACATTCGGATTTGTTCGTACTCGCATAGTGAATTCACCAGAAATCTCCGATGAGTAATTGGATGCGGAGGCAGATGGCGCTATTTTTCGATTCTCAACAATTTCTTTGTAAAAAGGTGAATTCTTGCCATCTGACAATAAATCTGCTAATGTGTTAAGAGCGTATGCATCTGGATGATAGTTTTGAATGGTTGGAAACACTATTCTAAGCTCAGGTAGTTTTGCAAATTTATCAAGGTGGTATAGTTTTTTTGATTTTTCCAGTGATACAAGCTGAGGCTTAGGGTCCTCAGTCACATTCATTGATGGCTTTATTTCTCCAAACCATCTTTTTACAATCTCCCTGGTTTCATTGAAATCTATGTCACCTGCAATCACTAGTGTTGTGTTGCTTGGTCCATAAAATTCATTATAAAATTCTTTTACGTCGTCAATAGTTGCTGCTTGAAGGTCTTCGAGATCTCCGATCACAGACCAGCTATATGGATGACCTTTAGGGTAGAGCGCTTTTAAGATTATTCCTCTACTGTGACCGTATGGCTGATTATCAACGCGTTGGCGCTTTTCATTTTTCACAACTTGTTTTTCGCCTTCGAGAGTCTGCTCGTCAACTGTATTTAAAACAAATCCAAGCATATCAGAAGTAACCCAAGCAAGTTTTTCCATTGCATCTTTTGGTACCACTCCATAATAGTAAGTGAAGTCAAAACTAGTACCGCCATTGCGCTGTCCACCCCAGGTAGGTATCAATAATCTGTGCGCACCTCTAGGAGTATTTTCTGATGCGGTAAAGGATACATGTTCAAAAAAGTGAGCGAAACCCGTCCTACCAGGTTTTTCTCTGTTTGACCCTACATGAACTACAGTTGCCATAGCAACCAGGGGGTCAGATTTGTCTTGATGCATGATAACAGTAAGTCCGTTATCAAGCTCAATCTTTTCGTAGTCGATTTTGAATGTTTTGCTACTATTTGAAGAGCAGCTTATTAAAAAAGCGAAAAAGGTTACAGCGATAATTTTTTTCATTATGTTTGCCTAGTTTTGTTATAAAATATGTAAAGTATAAGAGAGAAAATAATCATGAAATACATTCGCCATATAGGTTTTTTATTTTTACTTGTTTCTACTCCCGCTCAAAAGATCGAGCCAGAAAAGATTTTGTTTGTAGGCAATAGTTTTACATTTTATTTCAATCTACCTTTAGTGGTAGAATCAATGGCTGAGGAAAAAAGTATAAAGCTAAACGTTGTTCAGTCTACTGCAGGAGGAGCAAGCTTGAAAGATCATTGGGATGGCAAGAAAAAATTATCTACAAAATCAATTATTCAAAAAAATTCGTTCTCAAAAATTATACTACAAGATTATAGCACTAACCCGGTAATGAAAAAAACAGAGTCTATGAAGTATTTTAAAAAATTCATCAATCTGATAAACAAGCAAAAAGCTGAAATTTACTTGTATGGCACATGGCCTGTTCCAATGATGGAAGGCAAAGAGTTTCCTGGTATTGATCCTATCCAAGAAGCTCTAAAGCCCTTAGAATCTGATAATATTCAAATAGTACCAGTAGGTACTGCTTTTCGCTTATTTCAAAAAAAGCATCCAAAGATATCCCTTTTCACAAGTGACAATAAACACCCTTCACCTGTAGGAGTCTATTTGGCGGCATGCGTGTTTCTCAAAACACTTACCGGTAGATCCCCTGATGGTTTATATCGAAGATTTGATCGTAAAGATGAAAGTGGAAAAAAGGTTTTTCTTGGAATGGTTGAGAAAAGCGATGCAAAAAAATGCCAAGCAATCGTTAGCGAGATGGAAATAAAATAAAAAAGCCCCAACAGGTTAATATTGAGGCTTTTTTATAATGAATTAGAGATTTAGAAATTATACGTTGCTGTAATATTCATTACGTTCCATGTAAAATCAAGTGCGTCAAGTAATTCAGCAAATCCGTCACCTTGATCTTTCATTTCTAAATTATGAATTGTATAAAGCACTTCAACTCCAATCGGCTGAACTGGAAACTTAAATCTTAAACCAGCTCCGTACGCTAAACCCGCGTCATACATATCACCGTCTTCGCCAACCGGCATTGAATAGCCCATACGAACGATTCCTTTAAAGAAAGGGAGGCCTACTGGGACTTTAGCTACACCATAACCATATATCATGTCTGGACCTTCATCGCCACCAAGCGTGAATTCGCCACCAGCACCAACAAGGCCAAGAAGCATTTTCTCGTAACCTAAAGTAATTCCCATTCCTTCTGATTTTTCTGCATCTAGACCGCCAAGCTTCATCTCGCGTGAAAAATCTGCACCAACTCGCAATTGAGCGAAAGAGGTAGTTAGAAGAAGCATTGTTATTAAGCTTATTTTTTTCATTATTAACTCCTTTGGTATTTAATGAAATTAAAAATAAATACACATATCAACCAAACTAAGGATTTCTAATCTAGGTTATTTTATTATTACTTTATATAATGAAATCTGTGATATTATTTAGACATGGTAAATCTGATTGGAATGCTAGCTATGGTAGCGATCACGATAGGCCCTTAAACGGAAGAGGAATAAAAGCCGCAAAAAAAATGGGTTTATACCTGTCAAATAAGAATCAAATACCAGATTTAGTTATAAGCTCAACGGCTACACGCGCCAAAACAACAGCCCAGCTAGCCATGGAAAGCTCTAACTGGAAATCAAAATTTATATTAGAGAGCGGTATATATGGAGGGTCGCCAGACTATCTACTAGAGCTAATTCATGCTCAGGAGAATAAATATGATTCACTTTGTTTAGTGGGGCATGAGCCAAATTTTTCTTCTTTTATATCAATAGCCACCAGTCAAGATTACCTTAATTTTACTACTGCTAATATGGCAAAGATTAATTTTGATGTGGACAGCTGGATAAAGGTACAATTTTCAACTGGTAATCTTGAGTGGCATCAACAACCAAAAAATTTAGAGAATTTAACATGAAAAATACTTTTGCTAGAGGAGGAATAGAATTTTTAGCTGTATTGCTTGGCTTAAGCGGATCTTTATCGATTGATAGTATTGTTAAAGAGAAAGACCAGAAAGAGCAGAACACAAAGATACTCAAAAGACTTTACGATAACCTAGTCGCAGATTCTTCTGATGGTTCATGGAACGTAAGGGCATACGAGAGAGGTATCATAGGCTCAGAAAATGTTATAAAGTGGTGTGATAGTAATCCAACGATTCAAAGCATTAATAATGATTTTGAAAAAGATCTTTCAGCGATGATGATTGCTACAATATTTGTACACAACGATGAAGAGTATATGGCATTAAAAAACTCTGGACGTACAGATTTAATATCGAATGAAGATCTGGTAATAGAACTTCATAGGTACTACACTGATATCGGATTTATAAAAACCCTTGACCAATATCAAAATAATTTTGTTCAAAATCAAATTATCCCGTACTTATCTAATTTTGCTGATGAGAATCTTTACGATAAAAACATTCCTAAAAATAAAGTTTATATGAATTTCCCAAAAATTAGTCTTCATAGAATGCCGGAAATTAATAAGCTACGGTTTTATGCTTCCAATATGCTTACTTGGCAAAAATATGCAAAACAACGATATGAATCTCAAGTCAAAAAAGTTATAGGCATTAGAGAATTATTACGAAAAGAACTAGAGCTATGAGAAATATTTTAGCTAGAGGTGGTATTGAGTTCATCGCGGTGCTTTTAGGGATCACTGGCTCGCTTTGGATAGATGAAAATAGAAAAAAACGGGATCAAAATGAAAAACAAATAACGATTTTAGAAGCTGTTTATGAAGATATTGTTCAGACAGAAAACTTTATAAAAAAGAGAAGGGATCCTGTTTTTCAATTGGATAGTACATGGATGGATTATTTTGCAACTAACTGGGATAATATGAATATTGATTCGGCAGCTGTTGCTTTGAGTAAAAATGGAACAAGAGGGAGTTTTCATAATACCTTTTTAGATTTTCGCGAGTTCCATCCGCCTATTTCATCTATTGAACTGATTATGCAAGATGGGTCTTTAAAAGAAATTCAAAATATGGATATAAGAAAGAAAATAAACGAGCTTGTTAAAACAGACTTAGAGTTTGTGTTAAAAAATGTTCAAACTGAGATAGATATGCAAATAGATTTTAGAAATACGCTTATAAATCAAAATGACCCTAAGCTAGCCGAACTATTATCTATTTCACAGCTTACATTAAAAAACCGTTTTCGTGACAATGTAAATAGTTATGATGATCAAATAGAGCAGCTTAAATATTTTTTAACGAAGGATTATGTTCGTACTTATATCAACTTAAAAAACAGGCATAGGTATTTTGTTATGCTATTCATAAGAAATTTTAAACAGACTCTTTCAGAGCTTAAAACATTGGTTGAAGAAGAGCTTAAAATGACATCATATATATGAAGAATACGCTCGCACGGGGTAGCATCGAGTTTGTTGCTGTTCTTCTAGGCATCACACTTTCATTGTGGGTTGATGAGAATAGGGTCAATAATAATGCAGAAAAAGAATTTCAAGCTGATCTTCTTTCTATTTACAACGAGCTAACAGATGACCTAATAGTTATTGATAATGCAATGTCTTATAATAGTGAAATGATTAGAAAGATGGATAATTTATTGACAATCATGGAAAATTCTAAAATTGATATAAAAGCAATCGACACAATTCCAATTTTTAATTCACAAATGGAAAATCGTTCTTTCTTTGGAAAGAAGACGGCGTATCTTTCTTCAAAATCTTCTGGTAGATTAAATAGAAACAGCAGTAATCCGCTTGCACAAGAACTAACCAGGCTTTACGATCAGACATATACTAGAATGGAAGTTAATAACGCTCTTGTTGATAAAATGATGTTTGACACAGACGATAAATCAAATATCTATGCAGGTCACTTAAATCGTAATTTTATTTATGATAATCAGTCGTTTTATAATTCCGTGAATTCTGCAGAGTTTTACAATTGGGGGTCAAGTATCATAGGATTGTTAGTACATTTGATTGATGTGATGAACGTTACCAAAAAACACATACTTGAAGTCGAGTCACTTCTGAGAAAAGAACTTTTAGAGTTGGAGTTAATAAATTAAATGAAAAAGGTTCTTGCTCGAGGAGGAGTTGAGTTTTTAGCAGTACTATTTGGTATAACCATTTCACTTTGGGTTGAAGATTGGAGGCAGGACAGAGATATTCAAGATAAAATTCTCGAAGATTATATCAATATTCGAAATGAGATTGATATTGATATAAAAAATATCGAAAGGATCATTGTTCTGGTTGACAAGCAGTCAGATCTATTAAGAACTTTAATACAATATAGCAATGAACAGCTAAGCTTTGATGAGAAAAAAATACTTACAGCTCTTCAAGAGGTTACTGCTCCAACTTTTTTTGGGTCGCTTACTGCTTATAAGGCATCTGTATCAAGCGGAAGGTTGAATTTTTCGAGTGAAACAGTTATTAGTAATGAAATTTCTCTATTGTATGAGCATTTTTATAAGCGGCTTGATACCAATAGCGATATCTTTGACCAGAGATTGCAAACACTCAAGAGGGATTATTTCATTGATTATTATAGCCTGATCCATGGAGAAAATGTTTTTGATCAAAATATCCGAGCAAAATTTTTATCAGATAGAATGGAAAACGCCATGTATTGGATATTAGATTATGTAGAAAATTTTTATGCAAATAGATTAAACGATACACGTATTCAAATGATCAATACTATTGATTCGATTGATGCGTACTTATTAAAAATTAATAACTAAAAAAAGGGGAGATAATGAAGCTATTCGTGACAAATCAAAATAAACCTGAAAGAGTCTTAAGGTTAATTCTTGCAGCATTTACACTGCCATCACCATTAATTCTTGGTTGGACTACATATTCTTACGTTATGTGCGTTGTAGGGGGGATTTTATTATTCAACTCTGTTGTCGGTACGTGCTATATTTATAGATTGTTAGGCGTAAATACCTGTAAGAATTAATTGATGGAAAATATACAAAATCAAATTTTATCAATAGCAGATGAAAAAGGGTATATACTATATGCGCTTGTAGCTCTTATTAGTTTAATTATTTATCTCATTTCGAGCAGAGTAATTCTGAAAGCTATTTCCGTTTTCTTTCAAAAGACATCTACACAGTTTGATGATATACTACTTGAAAAAAAGGTGTTCAGCAGATTGCCTTTACTAATTCCCCTAATATTTATTTATAATTTTAAGAGCATTCTGTCTTGGCCAGATATTTTCGATAGGATATTATTTTCTTTAATTGCGCTTATTTTTATTTCTTTAGTTAGCGCCTTTTTAAATGCGTTAAATGAGATGCATTTAAGAAGTAGTTTTTCAAAAAAGATTAGCATAAAAAGCTATATACAGGTAGCGAAGCTTATTGTTAATATTTTTGGTTTTATTGTAGTAATTGCAATTCTTACTGGTAGGTCACCCGTTTATTTTCTAAGTGGGCTTGGAGCCTTAACGGCAGTTCTGCTTCTTGTGTTTAAGGACACCATCTTGTCATTAGTGTCAAGTGTTCAGATTAGTTCAAACGACCTTTTTAAGGTCGGAGATTGGATCGAGGCTCCTCAGTTTGGCGCAGATGGCGATGTTATCGACATTGCGCTTCATTCAATAAAGATTCAAAACTGGGACAAGACCATTAGCATTATACCAACAAACAAACTGCTAGACTCCTCATTTAAAAATTGGAGAGGAATGTCGGAAAGTGGTGGAAGAAGAATTAAGCGCTCCATTAACATTGATATGAATAGCATCAAATTTTGTAGTAATGAGATGACCGAAAGGTTTAGAAAGTTTAAAGCAATTGGAAGATATATTAATCAAAAATTATCTGAAATTGAGAAGTTCAATACTGAAAATAATGTTGTGG
>MDSX01020575.1_pt1 | contig 43716 bp, 38 predicted proteins | sample 811141 | NCBI WGS metagenome assembly MDSX01 (sample SAMN05326642, study PRJNA326480) | marine metagenome | isolation source: seawater | place: Atlantic Ocean: South East | collected 2010 | reverse complement strand
TTCCCATTCATACTCACTTGCAACGGCACCGCTTCGAGGGCCCTTGAGCGTAAGGAAAGAAGTGTTGTTCCACCTTCGAATTCTTACGGTCCAAGAAGGATTGTTGTTCAGTATTCGGCAGAGTTCATGATCAAGATTTGCGACAACAACTTCGTTTGAATATGAAATCGTACCTTCGCTTTCCGATACAACCAATTGAGCAAGATCGATGTACCACTGTGTGATCTTAATTCGTTCGGTTGAGTTGTGAATCCAGGGTCGCTGATTGCGGCCATCAACAAGAAAACGCCGTTCGATTTCGACATTTTCTGGCATAGTTGTATCCATGTCCTGTGAGCACATAATGATGTTCGCTGCCTCGTTGAATCAAGACACCAATCCTTTCATATCAATCAAAGACATCATCCTTCCATGGACAAGAGAGGGTGTATTGCATTTGGACTCGTGTTGCTGATGTTGGTTTCGGGTTGCTTGGGCAGTGTTCGCAATGAAATAACGGCGAACGAATTGCCCGATGATTGGAGAACGGATGTTGATCGAACAATGTCCAAACCTCAGCTTGTACAATACGACTCATGTCCCGAGTTGGAATACGATCTCAAAGCCAGTATTGCTGAAGAGTACCGCACGCAACTCCTGCAAGCGATTGATGAAACGTACTACTACGGTGGTGATTTCTTTGAGGATGGAGCGGTTGCAGAAACCACGATGGATGATGATGCCGCAGGCTCTACTCAAATGCAGCCGCGAGTACAAGGCGAGGATTTCAGTGGTACAAACAACCAAGAGCAGGGTGTCGACGAGGCAGATTTCATCAAGACGGATGGGTATTTCATCTACGTTGTGCAGGGGTCGACCCTTTCTATCATGACAATTCCTGAGTTTGGTGAAATCGATTTTGCGAGCAACACCTCCATTGAAGGCACACCAATTTCCATGATGTTGCGGGGCGACCGATTGATTGTACTCTCAAGTTACAACCCTTGGAATATTCCATCTGATGATCCACTGTATGACCTCCTCGGGTGGGGCGGTGATTACAACGAGCGCAGGGTAAGTTCCCTTACCAAATACACGACATTTGACATTTCAAATCGATCCAGCCCTGAAGTCCTCCAAGAACTCTATCTAGAAGGTTACAACGTTGATGCTCGAGAAATCGATGGTTCAATTCGAGCTGTCACATATTCATGGTTGAACATCCCAGGATTGTCGAGTTGGCTCAACATGCCCAGCAGTTATTATGAGATGCAGTGGGATGATCCAGAGCGCCGAGTATTCCGTGAATTGATTGCATACGAAACGATTCTTGCAAACGATAAGATTCTACAAGCCTTGGAGTTGGAAGACCTCGTTCCAAAAATCTATCAGCGAGTCGGTGGCCAAATTCTTCAGCACGATATGCGCACAGAGGGTTGTGAAAATTTTGCAAAGCCGATGGATGGATACAGTCGTGGTTTCACAAACATCCTTTCAATTGACCTCTTTTCACCAACATTCGATTACGAATCAGATCACCTCCTCAGCAATCACCCGATGGTTTATGCTTCCGAGGATGTCCTTGTCCTGACAGAAAATGCATGGGACTGGTGGTGGTTCTGGGGTCAAGACGATGTTGACGAGATGACCAATATCCACAGCTTCGATATTTCCGTACCCGGTGTGACAACCTACACCGGCTCAGGCCGCATTGATGGGCAAATCTTGAATCAATTCAGCATCTCTGAGCAGGAAGGGGTTCTTCGAGTTGCAACAACGGTTGGCCAGTGGAATCGATGGTGGATGGATGATCCCGAACCTATGTCGTCGTCCGTAATCACGCTCGTCCGAGGGGTTGATCCTGAAACCGATCAGCAAATTCTGATGGAATACGGACGTCTCGATGGAATAGCTGAAAATGAACGCATCTGGTCTGCTCGATTTGTTGAAGATCGAGCATACATCGTCACCTTCGAACAAATCGATCCGCTATGGACCATCGATTTATCCGACCCATCGATGCCAACAATTCTAGGTGAATTGGAGGTTCCCGGCGTTTCAACTTATATCCATCCGCTTCACGATGATATGCTTCTCACCATCGGAATGGGTCCTGCTGGAGAGGATGGATTAGGTCTAGATTGGTCGAGTACGCGACTCTCCACCTTCGACATTAGCAATCTTACACAGCCCGCTGTTGCTGATACGTTGATGCTTTCTCCTGTTGATGACCCCGAGAACCATCAATGGGCATGGTCATACTCTGAGGCTAAGTATGAACACAAAGCATTCCAGTACTGGGGGCCAAAGGAAATGCTCGCAGTACCACTCTCGACCTACCGATACATTCAGTCCTATAACGAGGATTGGGGCTACCAGTGGAACTATGAATACGTTTCAAAGGCCATCATCGTCAATGTTGACGAAGCAACAGGAAACATGTCAATTCACGGTGAAGTGAACCATTCCTCTCTCTTGAATCACGAGGAGGAAAATTACTGGTGGGGGGGCAATGAAAACATACGACGAACCATTTTCATGGGGGATTTCATCTACGCTTTTTCTGGAGCTGGAATCACTGCACACAACCTCACAACAATGGAGCTGTCGGATGTTGTCGTGTTTGACTTCGCCCAAACAGGATTTCCTTACTTTAATTGACGGGCGCAGGTGAAGGCCAAACATCAATTGCCTTGAGGTGTCCCTTCACCTGTGGGCAAAAGAATAGGCGTTGTCGGTTGTGGGCGTTGGGGCTCAAAGCATCTTTCAGCACTGCAACAGATTGCTGAACAGGGATCAGTCGATGCAATCGTTGCTTGCGATGTGCATCGCATTGCGCTTGAACAAGCGAAGTCAATGGGTTTTGAAGTGCACGACGACCCCACGAATCTTGTTGAAACCTTCCAACTTGATGCTGTGATTGTTGCTACGCCCAACGATTCTCATTTTGAACTTGGAAAACGATTTCTTATGGAAGGGGTCGATGTTTTCCTGGAAAAGCCGCTCGCAACAACGTTTGATCACGCTTCTTCACTTGTTTCGATCGCAATACAAGAAGGGAAGATTCTGAAAAGCGGGTTTCTCTTGCGATTCCATCCATGCATTGTTGATGTAAAACAACAGATTCGGAGAGGAAGAATTGGAGCGATTCAGGCGATTCACTATCGGAAAAAGTCAGTTAGACTGGATGATGGGCAATCCCATGCGCTTGATTCCCTCGCAATTCATGGCGTCGATCTTGCAGAGTTTCTACTCGATGGGCAAACGCCATTACGGATTTCAGAGGTGACGGGTTCTCGACGTTCAGCGAGACTGACATTGGAATATCCTCACCAGGTGGAAATTCGTATCGATGTCGGTTGGGACTCTGAAGAAAATATCGCAGAGGTTGAAATCATTGGTGCAGACAAGAGTATACGAGTCTCACTGCAAGACCATCATCAATATTCGATTGGTGGTGATACTCATGAACCAAAAGAAATGGAACATCAACGCACCCCTTTGGAAGGTGTGCTCCTTGATTTCCTAAGTGGCGAGTCTCCTTCGATTGCGTCGTCCACAGGATCCATCCTGCGAACCATCAAATGCATTGAGCAGGCTCGGATGCAATTGAACGCCTTGGGACGTTTGAACACACGAGAATTGAAAGGATGAAGTCAACTGGATGAGCCATGAGCCCCGAACGAGTCATGCTTTGGCTGCTGGCTGGCATCACAATCGCGTCCTTTGCGACCTGGTTGGTCCAAGACTCTGTCTTTGATGCAGCAGTGACATTTTCCATTCTGTCGTGTGTCGTCGCTGCGATTTGGGGTGCAAGTCGATATGAGAAGACCTTGCAATTCAGCGGTATCAAAAACGGAGGCACACTCAACATCCTTGCCTTTGTTGTCGTAACTGCAGGCCTTACCTACTGGTGTATTTACTTCTACGACTTCCCACTCGTTGGTTCGATTGTTGGAAGCATCGGAACCAATGCCTACATCTGGTGGACCTTTGCTATGCTCGAACCGGGCTCGCCGTCGCTCTGATTGTGCGAAGTGTCAAATGCCTTCGTCCAGCCATTGATGCAATGGCAAAGCACGGTGAACACCCTGACCTCCCTTCCGAATTGGAAGAATTGCTTGAGGAGGACGTTCATACCATCTTTCTGAAAGCCGACTGTCCGCCGCGTGTGAAAAGAGGAACGATTGGTAACCTCAAGTTGATTGAACTCGAAGTAAACGAACACGAATGGGACAATCTTCGATTGGAATCGTTACAGGAGTCCTTGCAAACTGTAGTTGAGGCCAATCAAGATCGAAGCGATTGTTTCTTGGAAATCGATCGGAAAGGCTGCCAAGTTCTGCAGCTCGGAGATTTGAGAATTACGTGTGCAAGTCCACCGTTCTCTGATGCTCGGGAAATTACCGTCGTTCGACCTGTGGCGAAGCTGTCGCTTAGTGATTACAACCTTGATCCGAAAATCGTTGAGCGTCTATCAAATCACCATCGCGGTGTTTTCATTTGCGGGCGACCAGGTTCTGGGAAAACAACACTCGCCCAAGCCATCGCTGAATATCTCGATGATGACATTGGAGCCATGGTCAAAACAATGGAGGCACCGAGGGATTTGCAGCTCGCTGATCGAATTACACAATACGCTCCGTTGGAAGGTGATTTGGAGAAGACTGCAGAAATTATATTCCTCGTACGCCCTGATTTTGTCATCTTTGACGAAGTTCGTCGTGCGCGAGATTTCGAAATTTTCGCAGACGTGCGACTTGCTGGTGTCGGCCTGCTCGGAGTGACTCACGCCAACTCTGCTCTTGAAGCGATTCAGCGTTTGATCGGAAAGGTCGAATTGGGATTGGTTTCTCAAGTCCTCGACACAGTTCTGCATGTTGAAGCCGGACAAATTCAACAAGTGCTTGAATTGAGAATGACAGTAAAGCCACCATCGGGAATGCAAGAAGAGTTGGCTCGACCTGTTATCGAAGTTGTCGAATTTCCAACCGGGAAAGTCACGCACGAGATGTTCGCTTTTGGTTCTGAACTTGCCGTTGTCCCAGTTACAGAAGCTGGGCAAAAGAGGCCGTTGCAACAACTCGCGCAGAAGCAACTGGTCCATACCATCCGCCAGTGGGCCGGCGTCCACGTACGAGTACAGTTTACGAGTGATTCATCAGCGACCGTATATGCTCCGAGCAATATGATCTCGACCTTGGTCGGACGAGGGGGTGACAATGTTCGAGCACTTCAAGAGCAACTTGGAGGATTGCGCCTCTCCATTGAATCCATCGACAATATGCCCGATTCTGATGACGTATCCGAGCATTCCATCTGGAGTGATGATCAAGACCGTAGAGCATACCAAAGTCGTGCATATGAACAGCACGGCCGCTCGAAAAAGACCCGAAAAGGCCGTCGTCGGTGAGAAGGAGACTTCTTGAAGAACTGGCACGCCCGTTATTCATGGCGCAGCAAAACGACGGTTCAGGTCGAGCGCCTGTTGTTATCGTTCGACCAACCACCTCTGTGACGAGTGGTGTCGCTGTTACACAGAAGCTGGTCGGCGCTGCTGTTGCATTTGGCGACATTCTTCGTCGAACTTTTGGTCCAAATGGTTTGGACAAAATGATGTACAAGAGCAACGGGGAGAATGCGATTACGAACGATGGTGCAAAAATTGTAGCGGACCTGCTTGTCAAACACCCAGCAGCGAAGGCATTCGTTCAGCTTGCCGAATCCCAAGAGAATGCGTGTGGAGACGGCGTAACTGGATGCTTGTTGTTCGCAAGTGAATTGATGAAAGAAGCGGGCCGTCTCTTGGAACGTGGCGTCCACCCGCTCGTTCTTGTTGAAGCATACCAAGAGTCAATCGATGAGACGCTTAAGATTCTCGAGCGCCTCTCCATGGATGATATCGGGGAAAATGCTCTACATTCGGTTGCAAGAACCTCAATGGTTGGAAAGTCTGCAGAAGCCGGAGGAAATCATCTTGCCAGACTATTGGTTGAATGCATGATGACAATCCAAGCAAGTGGACGCCCCGTCCGAGCAGAAAACGTTCGGATGACGAAGAGAGGGCATGATTCTCTGAAAGAAACCCGCTTAGTAAAAGGAGTCATCATCGACAAAAAATTCGATTCTGAGCGCACCCCGAGAATTGTTGAGCCAGCGAAGATCCTTGCACTTACCTGCCCTCTGACCATTCAGAAAACAAAACGTGATGCTGAGATTGAAATCGAGCGCCCTGAGCAAATGATTGCGTTTCTTGATGCAGAGGAAGAACTCATCCAATCAAAAATTGACGCTCTTGTAAATTCAAGTGCAAGGGTTGTCTTCACCTCAAAGGAAGTTGATGACCGAATTCAGCACGCATGCAATGACATCGGAATTTTGCTTGTTGCAATGATGGAAGACGATGGTATCGAGGACATTGCTGCAGCAACTGGTGCATCGTTAATCAATCACTTGGATGACATTTCATCAGAGCACCTCGGGTCAGTTCAATCCGCCCTCGTCGATGTCTCTGAGCATGAAGATGGTCGCCGAACTCGGTTGATTGTCGATGTTGGAGAGCATTCCGGGCTCGTTACAATCGATGTAGGGGGTGGTCAAGGTGCTGCTGTCGAGGAATACATCCGCGCCATGTATGATGCGTTGCGATCGCTTGAGTCGGTCATTGAGCATCCTGCAACCTTGCTTGGCGGGGGTTCTTTTCACATGGCTGCATCCTTACATCTTCGTGAGCGAGCAGAATCGATTGCTGGTCGTCAACGCTTAGCCATTGAAGGATTTGCTCGTGCACTTGAGACAATTCCTAGTACGCTTGCTTTGAATGCAGGAGAGGACCAAATCGATACTCTCCTTCAGTTACGTGCCGCACAGAGGAACAAGTCAAATCAATTTGGTGTTTGTAAGGATGGTAGCATAGGCGAAATTGAGAATGTATTGCTTTCATCGTTCACCGTTTCTCATGCCTTGCAGGCTGCAGTCGAAACGGCGTGTGGGCTTCTCCGAGTCGACCAAGTCATTTCATCCCGTGGCGATTAAGCAAGTGGGCTCATCACATGCTTGATAACAAAGACCCCCTAGAGTTCGATAACGGGTGCAACCATGGACTCGGGAAAACCTCGCGCACTACTCAGCGTATGGGACAAAACTGGTATTGTAGAATTCGCGACATCGCTCGCTAATCTTGGATTTGAATTGGTGTCAACTGGAGGTACCGCACGCAAACTCAAGGAAGCAGGTTTGGATGTGATGAGTGTCTCTGACGTGACCCAGCACCCTGAAATCTTCGATGGTCGGGTCAAAACGCTCCACCCTGCTATCCACGGGCCCCTGCTTGCACGCTTACAGAAAGAAAAGGATCGTCGTGGTATGAACGAACTGCAATACACTCCAATTTCCTTGGTTGCTTGCAACCTCTATCCTTTCGTTTCCGCAGCATCTGCCGATCCCCCGCTTGACAAGGATGCACTCCTCGAAATGATTGACATTGGTGGTCCAACAATGGTTCGTGCCTCAGCAAAGAACCACGCCAATGTGATCATTTGTTGCAACCCAGGAGATTATGATTCAATCATCGAGGATCTTGAGAACGCTAAAGGAAATCCTTCAGGCATACCAATCACTCGCAGGCAAGCACTCGCTCTAACAGCCTACCAACACACTGCTTCGTACGATGTTGCTATCGCCAACACACTACATCAACGCTGGAATGGGGTTCCTGAATCATTTGATTTGGTTGAAGAACAGTCAACGAGGTTTCATGAAACGCTTCTTGCTTCTTCAATAAAAATGGCGACACTGAGATACGGAGAAAATGCGCACCAGAGCGCTGCTTTGTTCATCGATGATGATGCGTTAGGAAGTCACACAACACTTGTTACAGCTCATGTTGAAGGTGGCAAAGCAATGTCGTACAACAACTACTCAGATGCAGATGCAACACTACGATTGTGCCGTTCCCTTTCAACCGATGAGTGGCCAGAAACACCACACGCTTGTGTTATTGTCAAACACAACAATCCCTGTGGTGTTGCTCTCGCTTCGAATCAAGTCGATGCGTACAGAAACGCTCTCGCCAGTGATTCTGAGTCTGCGTTTGGATCGATTATATGCTTCAATGAAATTGTTACGCTCGATACCGCGCAAGCAATGGCTGAATTGTTTATCGAAGTCCTCATCGCTCCTGGCTACACCGACGATGCGAAAGAGTTCATCATGAAGAAAAGCAATCGAAGACTCCTTACCATCGACTCGCCAAACAATCGGTTGGCACCTCTCGAACGCAAGCGAATCTTGAAACAAATTGAAGGAGGGTGGATTGTTCAAACAGAAGAAGCTCCAGTCATCGACTGGGGTTCAGCTCGAACCGTCACGAAGAAAGAGATCACGCAAGACGAAATTGATTCGATGAAATTCGCAATACGAGTTTGTGAACAGGTCAAATCCAATGCAATTGTCATGGTCCAAGGATTGGCGACAGTTGGTATCGGACCTGGGCAGACAAGTCGAGTTGAGGCGGTGCGCATAGCCGCTCGTAGGGCTGGGGAGCGCGCAAAGGGATGTGTTCTCGCAAGCGATGCGTTCTTCCCGTTTGCAGATGGTCTAGAACAAGCCGCTGCTGCAGGTGCGTCAGCAATCGTACAACCGGGTGGTTCGATTCGAGATCAAGAAGTCATTGATGCTGCAAATCGACTTGGTGTCTCTATGCTTTTCACCGGCCAAAGGCTGTTCCGTCACTGAGGATATCAAGTGAGAATTGGGTCTCATTCATGTAGTATTGGCATGTCGAGGAGACATGAGCGACCACGTTATTGCGGTGCTTCCCGGAGACGGTACGGGAAAGGAAGTAGCGGTCGAAGCCCAGCGTATTTTGGATACCATCCAAGAACATACGAACCATGGGTTTGAACAGACGGTCATTCCTTGTGGAGGGCAACATTATCTTGCCACTGGAGAGGAATGGGGGGAAGGCTCTTTTGAGTTCTGTCGTGATGATGCTGATGCAATTTTTATGGGTGCGATTGGATACCCAGGGGCTCGGTTGCCAAATGGTGATTTAGCGGGAGGATCTGTAATCCTCGGAATGCGAAGTGGTTTGGATTTGTATGCCAACGTTCGCCCAATTCGACTCTATGAGGGTGTACCTCACAAGGTTCATGGACGATTCACCAACATTTGGGACCCAGATATGGTCAATATGGTCATTCTTCGTGAAAACACGGAAGGGCTCTATCATTCACTCCTTCATCGGAGCGCCCAACGAGCGAAGGGGCTGGAAGGATACGAGCCACCTGAAATGGAGTTTCCTGGACTGCATGGGGAAGTGGCTTACGACCCTCGCCCAATTTCAGCGCACGGTTCTGAGCGTCTCATCAAAATGGGATTTGATATTTGTAACACCAGAAGCGGTGCTCCCGTTGATGGAGTTTCTCGAGTTTCATGCATCGATAAGAGCAACGTTACGAGAGGCTGCCAATTGTTTCGCAGGACCTTCGATACGGTTGCTGGCTCGTATTCAAACATCGAGAAAGATTATGGGTACATCGATGCGTTTACACAGTGGTTAACCCGAACTCCTGAGTTCTACGACGTTGTCGTAACCTCAAACATGTTCGGTGACATTGCTACCGATTTAGCGTCGGTCCTTCAAGGGGGAATGGGTATGGCTGCTTCCGGGAACATTGGAGATGACCATGCGTTCTTCGAGCCTGTACACGGCTCGGCTCCAAAACATGCCGGCCAAAACAAGGTCAATCCAATTGCCAGCATCAATTCTGTCCAAATGATGCTTGACTGGCTCGCACGACGTTCAGACGATGATGATTTGTTGGAGGTTTCCAAGATTCTCGATCAGAGTGTAGCTGAACATCTCAAAGACGGTTCGTCTCTCACATATGACCTGGGTGGAACTGCTTCGTGCACAGACGTTGGAACTTCGATTGCGGGCCGCTTGGCGACGCACTTGAAAGAACGTTAATTTCACTCGGTCTACGCTTGTACGGTTGGAACCTTCCAACCGACAAACCATACTCCAATCAAGGCAGCAATTGCAATGGTTGTTTGACCAAACCCAGGATCACCTAGTGTTGTAAGTACATAAATTGAGAAAATTGATACGAGCAGGATAATTCCAACAATAACCAACTTTGAATGGAAAGGCAGGGCTTGTCCTGCTTTGTAATATTCAAGAAGTGAGTTTCCGAACAATCGGTTTGTTAGAAGCCATCGGAACATACGTCGTGAGGAACGACCAAAACAGAATCCAGCGGCAACAAGCCATGAAACCGTTGGCCAACCAGGAAGAAGGACTCCAATAAGTGCGAATACAACAAATATGCACCCCAGCCCTGTCCAGAGCCACCTTACAACGGGATTTTTCGATGGTTTGTGTAAATCTAAAATTGCGATAACGATCTGCTCATCAGAGTGTCCAGTGAAAACTGAGAGGGGGGTGGCGGGTTGGTCAAGCTGTCTCTCCATCACCTCTCTTCCTCATCCGTGCCTGCTAATTGCTACACATAAGCAATAGGGGCTACTCAGAGCCAAGCGGAAGGTCTGAAATCAAGCAGTTCTTGGCAACGACATGGCAGAGGTTCGAATTGCGCCGAAAAGCGGGACCTCTTCCAACCCACTTCGAATTGCAATCTTCTTTTCTGGTTCTGGAACCGGTATGAATGCATTGTTGGAGCATCAACAGCAGGAGGATTGTACTCACAAGACTGTCGTATGTGTGACGGACAAAGCACACGCTGGAGGAATTGAATTTGCAAAAAAGCATAACATTCCAGTCATCATTGAATCTGTCGATACTAACGTACCAAAACAAGAACGGCGAATTGAACATGAAAACAGAATTACACAGCAACTGAGACATTATGATGTCGATCTACTCATTCTCTCAGGGTATATGCGTTTACTTTCCACTGAATTTGTTGAACGGTTCCATCCTCGAATCATCAACATCCACCCTTCACTGCTACCTGCCTTTCCTGGCGCAGATGCCCATACGGACGTGCTTGCATCCGGAGTACGCGTGAGTGGGTGTACAGTTCACGTCGTTGATTCTGGTATGGATTCCGGTCCAATACTTGCCCAATGCAGAGTTCCTGTGTTTGATACAGACACGAGAAGTTTATTGGCTCGTAGAGTTCAAATCGAAGAACATCGCATCTATCCAGAAGTTATTGATTTGATTTGTTCAGGGCATCAATTTGAACTGGGAGATTAAAATTCTCTAAGCGATTACCGAGCTCACTCATATCATTGCGATTAAGATTGGAGAAGAGACCTTTGAGACTCATTGATTTGGGTAATGTGCAATGTCGAGGTATACGAGCGAGGGTTGGTTGCTCGTTGGACTCTGCATCAACAGGGATTCCATGTGGTTGAGCAAGTAACACATCAATGGCATTATCATCAAGGCGATACATGTCGGCAGGGAACAACTGAATTTCTTCATCATGTTGTTCGATAAAGGCGCGAAGAACCTCAGCCAATGACATCGCATTCGGGGGATCAAACCAGCATTGAGCTTCGAAGAGTTGTGCTCGGTCTTTCGTACCACACGCAACGACAACTTTGCATTCTTTCTTGGCCAATGTACTCAATAATGCATTGACAGAATCGTAAAGCAGCGTTTTATCTTGGCCCATTCGTTTGCTTTTTCCACCAGCAAGAATCAAACACAATAACGCCATAACATTCACACAAGTTCATCCAATGCGGACATCGCTTGCTCCAACTCATCAAGTAAATCTCGAACACGGTCAAGTAAGGCCTGTCGTTCTCGACTCGATCGGGCTTGTGGGAGCCATTCAAGCAAACGGCGAACATCTCGAGCATCCCGTTCAACCGTCCAAGATAACACCTGTTCAAGGACGGGGTCTTCCGTCGGTAGGAAGCGCTCAGCCATGGTGATTCGAAAGGTTCGGGGCACATCAAGGTAGCCGTTCAAGAAGGCGGTTGCGAATCCGTTCAAACAATTCGCCACCTTGGGGAGTTTGTTTGATTAAAACCGTGTGTGCTTCACATCGGGATTCATCAAGCGATAAAAGAAGAATCATCAATTGGGACCAAACTTCGCTTTGGGCGGCGGCATCTTGAATCCATGTATCATCAGGTAGTGTGCGACCCCCTCGCAGGAACTCTTCTGCAGTTTCAAGAAAAACCTCAACCGAAACACGTTGTTGAATGAGTTGGAGGAAAACTGTCCAGCCGTTTTCACCAAGCTCTTCGTCAGACATATTCGCAAGAAGGAGTCCAACGAGTTTGAGATCTTCTCGTCCTCCACGTTTCCATATCCTTGGAATGAATTTTGCGATCTTGTTACGGTCTTTCTCATTTGTGAGCATCCAGGAGGCAATGCGTCGCATTTCTGGGTCAGGCGTACCGATATGGAAGGTATAGTGACCTGATTGCGCCAGACGGTCTGTCATCGATTTGGTTATCATCCCTGGAACCCCGTAAGTGTAAGCTTCTCGTAGCATGGACAGTCGTTTACGACGTCGAGTCGGGAAAGCAGAAAATCCGTCCAAGTAATCATCAAGTGACGTCGCTTTCATCGCGTTTCACCGTTGTTCTTTTTCCGAACATTGTCGAACAAAGTTGTTACTACGCGAACAGAGTCTCGAAGAGTGTTGAGCGTTTTTTCAACCATATTTGGATCTTCAAATCGTTGCTTAACCATATCACGTAATTCTCGCTCGACAAGATTGTGTTCGTCATCATCGATGGAAAAGATTTCTCGAAGGTGTGCCATGACGCGAAATTCATCCTTCGAGAGTGAAGCGTTGATGATGGCAACTTCGAACACCGTCTTGTACACCTCATGTTGTTCTTCAGCAGAGAGTATATCTCCATCCTCTGTGTTCACACCATCGATGATTGCTTGATAAATTTCAGCAGGCTGATGCGGCTCGAGGTTCAAGATGGACGAGAGACGAATGATGAGTCGCTTCTCTTCTCGTGTAAGTACGCCGTCAAGCAGCATCACCTCTATGGTACTGCGAAATGCAGCCAGACGGTGTACAGACTCGGCGGACACGAGTCGTCGTAAGGAGAACTTCTTCTTGAACCCACGCGAAGGATTCTGGATGAATGGCAGTTTTTATTTGGAAAGTATATCCAATATACTCCTTGTAAGATTTGCAACGGAATCCTCAAAATCAATCAATCTCGTATCACGGATTTTCTTCTGCATTGCCTCAATTTGCGCAGGTGGTATCTGCGCTATGTTCTTGATGGTGCTGGCCAACTCACCCTTTTCATAGATAATTGCGATGGATTCGTCAAGACCCCAAGATGTTGCGGTTTCGTTGTCAATAATTGGGATTAATTCACAGTTGAATATTTTTGATAACGTCCCTGAAACACGAGTCGTTCTGTAGGATTCATATCTCTCATCATCAAGCAGAGGGAGACAAAATGTCGATTGTGCGCAGGTCTCGTGATATTCTACTTCCGAATGGAGTTGATCTGAATACTTGAAATGGATATCATCTTCAAGGCCCATCGATGCAACCGTATCGATACCGAGTTGAATGTCTCCTGATGTTGAGTGTGCAAGAATAGATACCTTCGGAATATCGGGTTCTTCCGTGAGAGTCTTCATGATTGAGAATAACAATTCGTAGTCTCTTCGGCTTTGTTGATAGTTACCAATAACCGCCATCTCTTGTGAACGAGTTCTGCTCGTTGGGTCAAATCCCGTAATATGATACGGAAGGAAGTAGCTGTCAATTCCAGGGCTTTTGATGTGCTTGCCGATGGAAAAGATTGAACAGTCTGGCCGGGCTACGAGGTCCAAAACCTCGGGTAATGTCCTGAATTCGTTCCTCCACTCATGAACAATTCCGAGTTGTGGTGATGTGATGTATCTGGCCACTCGGAGCGATTGGCGGTCCAGTGATGACCAAACAATAACATCGTATTTTCTCCGTTGAATATACTTCGAAAAGAAACGAGGAAAACGATTTGAAAGAAACCAAATGAGGCGTGATCGCATGGTTTTCCATTTCATTACTCGCTGCGTATTTGGAGGTAAAGACTGGAATTTCTTGTGGTGATGATTCGTGAACAAATCAACACTCGCTCCTGTCTTCGCCAATGCTTCTGTGAGAGGATCCAGCATGAGTCCATGATATGGTTGTAATTCAACCAACAAAACTCGCTTGCCGAGAAGGTCTTTAGTGAAACCATTCTCGACATCCATAGAAATCCCAAAGCGTGAAGACCTTTGTTAATATTGGAGGATTTCCGTAGGAATGATGTTTTCTGAACCAGATATGCGGTGACTCAAAATAATGTTTCATCGTGGTCATGTCATGAAGAAGGTCGTAATGCGTCAATATTGGCGACTTCAACAATCGCAAACCGTCATCTCAATGGTCTTTTGGACGACAACCTTGACACTCTTGATTTGGCCGTACGTGAAGTGGCGATTCGACTCCACCTGCGACTCTGGATTGTGTTTCTCTGATGAAATTCTTGGCATCCCATCCACCTACATTGGATTGATGTCAATCGGTGTATTGGTTCTCCTCACCGTCCTCTTGATTGGATATATCTATGATGTTGGGCTTGGCCTTTGGAAGGAACACCTTACCATTTCAACCGAACGCAACCCCTTCGGTGTGTACCTCATTGCTCCACCAATGGGTCTTATTCTCGCACAAACAAATATGCTTCTCAAACACGTTGCATCCGATGATGAAGAGGTTCAGCGTCACGTTGCATTTGTTGAGCGTTGGTTGGAATGGAATGCAGATGAAGAAATTTGGGCCAGAGCCATGGATGCTTGGAAGAACTCAATGGGCGATGAAGATCCTCACCTCCCCTTCCTTAGCAAAAAGATGCAAGATGATTTGGTTGAGCGTTCAACTTCGCTACCAAAAGAGTAAATCTCAAATTCTTGCTGTTTTTTTCCACAGCATTGAAAAGGGAAAAGGCGTAGCCTAGTTTGCTGAATCACATTCACTTGGTTAGGCGATTTCGCCAAACCGTTGTACTGCATCCCCTTTGGGTTGATGCGCCGACTGTGAGGAGGCCGAAAGGAGGACCTCACATGGGTCGAAAAAACAACTCAGGAAACAAACAAGGGAAAGCGATGAAGTACATGATCAAGGCCGATATTAAGGTCAATGGTACCGTTCAACGAAAGGACATTATTGGCGCAATTATGGGCCAAACAGAGGGTCTACTCGGTGACGATCTTGAACTCAGAAAACTACAACGAACAGCGCGTGTCGGTCACGTGGATGTTGAAATGGAGACAAAAGGCGGAAAAGTGCACGGAATGATTCTCATTCCAAGCAGCATGGACAATGTTGAAACTGCAATCATTGGTTCCGCATTGGAAACCATCGACCGTATTGGTCCCTGTCAAGCAAAGATTTCTGTTATTGAAATTTCAGATGTTCGAGCAACGAAGCGAACCGCCGTTGTCGACCGTGCAAAGGAGCTTCTTCTTGCGTTGGTTAACTCTGGGGAAGCCGCCAGCAAGACGGTTGTTGAAGAAGTCCGCTCAGTATTGACCGTTGGAACTGCAACAAACTACCATGGGCTCACGTGTGGGCCAAACGTTCAGAGTTCTGATTCTCTCATCATTGTTGAGGGGCGTAACGATGTGATCAACCTGCTCAATTGTGGTGTAAAAAATGCAATTAGTGCCGATGGCGCTGGAAACATCAAGCAAGAGTTAATCGATCTCGCAAATGGAAAACAATCCGTTACTCTCGCGATCGATGGTGACCGTGGTGGTGAAATGTTGTTCCGACAACTCCATGCTATTCTGAAGGTGGATTTTGTTGCGCAAGCACCAGTCGGTCAAGAGTGGGAACTTCTCCCTCAAAAGACGATTACGAAGACACTTTCAATGAAAGTCGACGCATCGAAATTTGCCAAGACAATGAAAGCACAAGACAAGGAAGATGAGCAGAAACATGGAGGATCTAACGATGAATGGGTCGAAGAAATGTCCGAAGTCTATGAATCCGAAATCGCACCCGCTGAAATTCAAGAGATGTTCGATCATCAAGATGGATTGGGGAAGAACAAGGCTATGTTCATCCTCTCTGACGGTTCGGTAAGCGAAGAAATGGGTGCTGGTTCAATTGCAAAATCCGCTGCGAGCACGGAAGGAGTTCAAGCACTCATTATCAACGGACCTGTCAGCGATCGAATTCAAGAAATTGCAGTGGAAGCATCCATTGCTACCGTTGTAGGAACAAAGCCCGGAAAGGGTTTTGACCAAAAGAGTGACCCAAAAGCCTGGTTCTCAGAAACTCACCGATGATTCCGTTACGTTCATTTCATTGTTCCACTGAGGCGAATCTATGGAGACCGAGTCTGAACCCTCCTCTGAAATTGGAGAAGAGGAAATCATAGAGGAAGAACAAGAGGACGAGAATTCCTCTATTGAAGTCTATGAAACGATGGATGTTCTTGCGCTACCAATACGAGCAAAACCGTTGTTTCACAACAACAAAGAACAAGTTGAGGAATTTCCGCTATCACAATCAAAAGATGGAATGGAATCAACTTCAATTCTGGTTGGCGAAGGTTTGTTCCGAGTTGTGAAAACAACACTGCATCAAGATGGTGTTCCTCGGATCGATGTCCAGTTGGTCATGGATTCTGAATTAACGAGTTTTCAACATATCATTGAGAAACCGAGTCCTCAACAACTTGGGTTGACTGGAGGATTTGGACTTCTCGGAATTGCACTAATGATGATGCAAAGTCTGACTCCGATTTTTCTCGGTTTTGCTTGCGTTTTGATTGGATTGAAATTTCTGCCCACCCATCTCGAACAACATCGTCTCATCTTTTCCTCATGCGGAAATTCGCATGAAATTCAACTCCAATCCTTTGGTTCGTTCATTCCTTGCTTTCGAGCGAGTATGGCTCTCGTCGGCCCAGCAATGGCGGAGTACATGAACAATGGAACTCTTAACTCGGCCGATATTGACGAATTGCATGCCCAGCTACAAGCACCTCCACCGTTACCTGTAATTGAGAACGCTTCTCAAGAGATTCCTGTTTTGATGGCTCCGACCGAAATCATTCCAGTTGATGGGGATGTTGCTGCCCCTCCAGAGACCGCCGAAGTTTCAGATGAGGGGGAGCCAATCGCTGATATGCCTGCACAGGAAGTGCAGCAGCCTGTTGGTCCTCCAGTTGCAATACCAACACCGCAAGAAGCACCCGCTGCACCTCTCCCACCACCTCTCTCACCACCTGTTGGACCACCTGCGGCCTTAGCGCCAACACCCATCGGGCCTCCGGCCCCTATGAGCCCTCCAGCCCCAATGGTCCCTCCGGCACCACTGAACCCTCCGGCGCCATTGGTTCCTCCTGCTCCTTTACCCCCTCCAATAGCGCCTATGCCTGCACCTCCAAGTGGGCTAAATCAACCGATACCGCTCGATATGCCGATGCCTGAGGCGCCAAGGGTAGCTGTGCAAGCAACACCTGATGAAGAGCCGCTGATTTCTCAAGAAGAACAGGATGCGCTTCTCGATGAGTTGACCTGATCAATTGATTCCGCCAGCTGCTGGTAGAGCCATCGATTGTGTCAGTCGTGTCGTCTGCTGATGCAATTCATCCAAGCTCGATAGTTTAGGTAAAGGATACTCATCCGCCTGAAGTGGTACCTCGACTCCAGGGCCTGGTGTTCTCCTAAGAGCAGTTCCAAGCCGCAAAGCATCTTCGAAGAAATCCCCTGATGCGCCCATATGTCGTGCTTCTAGTCGCATCCGCACCCATTGATTGTACTTCGGCAAGATGTCAGCAATTGTGTCGATCATTTTCGAACGGTCGCCATCACTCGAATCGTTTTGTGGAAGTAATCTCAAGACCAGGCGAAGAAGGCGGTCAACACGGACATCTCGTGGAGTTTGGCCAACATGTGATGCAAGTGCCCTTCGAACAACAGATGTATCCCCTGTTCCAGAAAATGTGTTGGCCTCAGTCGTTAATCCAAGAAGATGAAGAAGTCGCTCATAGGATGATAGATCTACGTCATCGGGAAGTTGGGTTGGGGGTTGAACCTCATTCTTTACTTCTAACTGAGGAGTACGTTGTTTGGGTTCGACAGGTAAGAGATGCTCACGAACTGGAGGGTCAATCGTATCAGCATCAGGTTGCTGGGGAACAATTTCGTCTTCAATCTCTTCCTCAACGATTTCAAGTGGCTTATCCATCGCTTCGAGCATCGCTTCATGCGCCTCTTCGAGCGTTGACTGTGGCTGAAGTTTCACAGGCATAGTTTGGATTGATGAATTCTCCTTTGGAAGAAGGACGGGACGTTGTTCAGGCAACCATGCCGTGTATGTATAATTCTCATCTTCAATGGGTCGATTGGCAAGGTGACGAATCAAGGCGGGAATCTGTTGCTCAAGCCGAACCAGTTCGATGGGGTTTCTAACTTGAATTGAAATTGCATCCGCTCGATTCACGTCTCTGCGCCAATCAAGCGCTGCAATCCTTCGTTGAATTGCTCCAATGCGAGAAAGTGTTTCCATTGATTTGGAGAACTGGGTGAAGAAAGCGCCCGGTTGTTCTTCGTGGAGAGCAAGTAGTTCGGTAATGTTCCAGCCCCTACTTTCAAGGCGAAGGAGTTCTGATTTACTTCGTTCCAACGCATGTGAAGACACACTCTCAGACATAAGATTCTGAGTACGATGTTCAATGGATGCGACTGCTGTTTCAAACGAGTGAAGATCGGAAAATATTGCCCCTGTATCGACCAGCCCTTTGCGTCCAGCTTGCTCCCATTCACGTTGAAGCATACGTCGATGACGCGTATTGCGCAAGGTCTTCTTGTCAATCCAGTGTTCCATATCATCAAGCAGTTCCAAATCCAAATCCATTGTACGAAGAAGGACACTTCTTCGGTCCACTTCCTCCTCACCTCCCAGCGAGGTATCGAGTTGGAGCATCTTCTCAAGAAGTTGATTCGCTCGTTCATAGACTGGAAGTTGGTGATTGAGTTCTGCTAAACCTTGACGTGGATCTTGGGTGATTTTATATCGCCAAATATCCATTTCAAATCCAAGTTGTTCCCATCGCTCAATGAGTGAAGCTCCTTGCAGTTCCTTTTCCGTCCATTGCTGTTCTAAAGCATCGATTTTATCAAGAAAAGCGTCCGTGTGTTCGAGTTTTCCAGCGATTTGGGCGATGGATGAATCTTGCGGATTCCATAATTTGGAAATTTCTTTCCAACGCTCATATGCACCGGCATGTCGATGATAGCGCTGCTCTATTTCTGGTAAAAGATGCTCCCATTCAAGCAATTCTTCAGCACGAATTCGGAATCGTTCTTCATAGGAATATCCTTCTGAGTGCCATTTTTGAATTAGTGCATTCATCTCATTCAATCGAGTTGCAAGGTGTTCGGAGATGGTTCGAACATTATGTTCTATTGTCGTTATCTCGTCTGATGGACTGTCCACCAATTCCTTCACCCGCTTGGTAAAAGTATCAGCCAGCACTGGATCGTAAGGGAGAATGGAAGATTGAATCTGCAACTTCAGCAAGTCGATTTGATCAGAATAATTCTGCATTCGTTCAATTTCACTGAATTGATCAATGATTTTCATTGAAGACACATCGACTATGAATCCTTTATCTTTTAACTGGAGCACTGCTTTTTCCAACAACGCCCGCTGACGTTGTTCATCCTCCACAAGTTGCTCAAGTTCATTGATGATGTTTGAATAATTTTCAGGTTCAGAAACGAGTGGTTGCAGTAAATCCAACGATGCCCAGCTCGATTCATCAAAATCAGCACAAAGAGCGATTATGTGCCAGTAGTGGGATTTGGTTTCTTCATCACCTGACCATTGTTGAAAATACCGGTAATATCCTGGCTCCCATGGTGCGTTGAGGAATAACCATTGTTGGAACTGTTCTTGAACATCACTGTAGTTCTTGATGTCGTTTATCTCTTCGCGCATCTGCTGTATCTCATCAGAAATGATGAACGGTTTGAGTCGTTGAATAAGTTCAACAGCAGAATGAAGAGTGGTTTGGAGTGTTTCAAACTCAGAGGGGCTCAGCGATTCTACATCATCGAAAGTGGAGGGTATGAATCCTAGCTCCAACCAACGCTCGATGAGTGGTTGGGAGTTCACGTCACCTTCGGAGATGTCACTGTTTGTCATGCCCTCTCCTCAAATGCACGTTATTACCACATAGGATTTCAATGTGAGCCGTGATTCCTACAACATCGTCGTATATTGTAGCCGTTTGGCTTTTTCCAAAGGGTGTAAAAATCAGGCTTTAGGTGTTCGTTTAGACCGCAGGACATAAAGGCAGTTGAACAATTAAAGCGTTAATGGAACCAATTTCAATCCTACTCATTGGACTTTCGATTGGAGCTGGCGGTGCTCTATCATGGAACCTGTATCATGCCAAAAATGCACTACAGAGTGTTACTGACCGCACACTTGTTCTTTCTGAGTCTCAAGGAGCACATGCGAAACAAACGACTGATGCGTTGGTCTTACTCCAGAAAAAAGTCGATGGATATGATTCACTCGTTGGTGCATTACGAGCAACGCATCCTGAGGTTGATCATGGAATACGTGCCCATCAAGCCATTACTGCGCTTGAAAGTGGTCAGTTATCTCCCTCAACCGCACTTGATGCAATCGATGCAGTCTGTTCCTCAGTACCACTGCAAAACATAGAGGTGCTCCTTTCACCAATGCAATCGGAGATGACGTCTCGTCTTTTTGCTGTCCTCAAACAAAACGCAATGACGGTTGCAACGCTTGGTCTGGATGGCCGACAAGCATTGCAAGTGGGATTATGTGCACTATATTTACAGAATTTGACATGGGCCGAGGATGCATTTGGTTCAGCACACCAGGCCCTTCCAGGAAACGATGTCGTTCTGAAAGGACTTGAGAAGGTTGCAATATTGAAAGCTGATGACGTTTTACGACTTCACTGGTTAGAATCTCAATTGCGGCTTGATCCGGACAATCCTGAACTGCTTCGTACGCATGCACACATCCTTGTTCAACAAGGAGATGCAAACGCAGAAAAGGATGTTCGACGATTGGAAGCGCTTGGATTGGACACTCCAGCAGACCGATCTTTACTTGCTGGCCTACGTCATCGGGCTGGTTCTGCAAACGAAGCGATTGAAGCTATTGAGCAGGCGTTAGCAGAGGACAATAAGAAACCAGATTATTGGCTACAGTATGGTCAACTCCTGCATGAAGCAGAAGAGTATGAACGCGCACTGGAAGCGGTTGACAGTTGTTTGAATCTCGACCGACAAATCGGTGATGCCTGGGCACTACGTGCGATTCTCTTAACAGGAAAGCATGGTCGGGAAAAAGAGGCTTTGAAGGCTGCAACACATGCGGTCGCACTCGACTGTGGTGGCGCCGAACTGATTGTTCTCAAGTCCGACCTACTTGCTGAGAGTGGTGACGTAATGGCCGCTGAAACCTCATTGGAGAAGGCCATTGAAAAATATCCACTGGATGCTGAATTACGAAGTATTGTTGCTTCGCGAAGGTTGGCTGAGGGCCGGGTAGAAGTTGCGCAAGCCCTTCTCGATGGTACCCCCTCGACCATTGACCATCCTGAGCTTCATATCGTTGAAGGTCGACTTCACTTGGCGCGAGCAGATCGTCAACGTGACGGAACAGGAGAAACTGATCAGTTGCTGCTCGGTTCAGCAATACAATCCTTCCAATCTGCACTTCGATTGAATCGAGAATTGGGAGTGGCTTGGCTAGGTTTGGCACGAACTCAGCGTCTACTCAAAGATCTGGAGGAGGCAAGTAATTCCTTAACTCGTGCTCGACGCTTGTTGGGAGACACGGATTCTTCGTGCTCGATTGAAGCTGCGATGTTGGCCATCGATCAAAACGACATCCATGCTGCAACACGCTACATTGATGCTGCAGAAATACAAGGGAGAGGGCCGAAGATTGCATACGTTCGAGGAAACATTGCGGTACAATCTGGTGATGCTTCTCGGGCGATTGCGATGTATTCTGAAACGCTTCAGGAGCAACCAAAACACATCCGTGCTCGTCTCAACAGAATTAATTGTTATCTTGCGGTTGATCAAGCGGTAGAAGCGAAGGACGATGCGGAAATACTGCTTTCATTGGCGCCAAATCTGACAGTCGCTGTTTTTGCCCGTGCTGATGCACAATCTCGATTAGGAGAATGGCAACAAGCAAAAGAAGGTTTTTTGGCGGTACTCGAAGTTGCTCCTCATCACCACCAGGCGCTCACAAAACTAGGAGCATGTTACCTTGCTCTCGATCGACCGGAACGGGCCGAGGGGCCAATCAATGAGGCTCTGAGGATTGCTCCAGATCACGCTGATGCTTGGCATCAGCGCGGTATGCTGTACAGAGCTTGGGAAAAGCATGAGGCTGCATTAAGTGATTTTGAGGCAGCCATTCGAGCGGATGGGAACAACATCGATGCGCGAGTGCAAGCAGCAGCAATTCATCATGCCAGCAAAAACATCGAACTAGCCACGGCCGCATGGAGGGGGGTTCTCGCATTGGAACCCGATCACCCATTGGCTCGACGTCGTTTGCAGCAATGCGAACAACACCTAGCGACCACATGAACATAAGCGAACACCTATGAACGACTTCGGTAAGGGGTAGTTATGTCCCTAACCATTGGTGATGTTGCTCCAGAATTTAATCTCAAGAATGCAAATCCATCGAACGGTGGTGATACTTCCTCCTTGGGTTCACTCATGCGAAGCAACGGCTGTGTCGTTGTTTTCGAGTGCAATCATTGCCCATACGTCATAGCAAGTATTGATCGAATGAACAACATGGCAGAATATTGCAAGGTCAATGAGATTGGTTTTGTTGGAATCAATTCAAACGATCCTGATAATTACCCTGCCGATTCGTTTGAAAACATGCAAAAAAGAGCCGCGAAAGGGATGCCTTACGCCTACTTGCACGATGATACACAGGCAATTGCAACCGCATGGGGAGCACAGCGTACCCCTGAATTTTTCCTATTGAATTCGAATGGAGAAGTAATCTACCAAGGGCGAATGGACGACAGTCCTCGCGACCCCACAAAGGCGACCACGAGTGAACTAAAGGATGCGATCGATGCAATGATTGCAGGAAATACTCCAGTTGTTCAATCAACCGATTCCATTGGCTGTTCAGTCAAGTGGAAGTGATGTTCTGGCCGGTTGCATTCGTCAATGCGATTGGGATGAAAACGATACGTGTCGCAGTTGTGGGACAAATTATTCTCCCCCGAAAAAGCTCCGACCATTCCATCTTGCGTTTCCCGTTGATGATTTGGAAAAGGCCAAAAAATTCTATGTTGAAGTCCTCGGATGTACAATTGGGAGAGAGAAAAAGGAATCGTGTGTGTTCAAATTTTTTGGACATCAAATCGTGGCCCATGTCGTTCCAAATATGCCTCAATTGAGCAAAAATCCAGTCGATGGGAAACAAATCGCTGCTATGCATTTTGGTTTGGTTATGGAGTGGGATGATTGGTTCGAACTTAGAGATAGATTCGAGAAAAAAGGAATTGAATTCATTGTCGGACCGTACATACGCTACGAAGAACAACCGGGTGCTCAAGCAACGATGTTTATCAGCGATCCCTCTGGTAATCATCTTGAATTCAAATCGTTCAAAGACGATGCTGCTATTTTTGACTCTAAGTGGTGATTCTTACTGCGAATCTCCTGATTTCTGTTCAACCTTTGAGCAAAGTATTGAGATAGAGATACGGTTTGGACTAAATCATGGGGAGAGATGCTCGACGGGCGCTCGGGTTGGTGTGTATCATGATGCTCGCTCCGCTCGCTGGGTGTTTTGGTGAAGGTGGAGGCGATTCGGCGATCACCACAGGAGATGTGAGTGTAACCCCTGAAACGTTGATTGGAGGAGTGTTTCAGGGCCTGACCATAACCGCTGATGTCGATCTTTCTGCTTACGTTCCGTACCTGATTCTGAATGATGACTCTGGTTTCGTTCAGAATTCAACCGTTCTCGATCTAAAAGCTGGAGATAGTGTTCTTTTGACAGTCCTCGCTCCGCCTCGAACAGATACGGCAGTCATTTTGCTTGGAGAATACGGCCGCCAAGATTGGCCTGTTCGAAACATCGATGAGTCATGGAAAACATGGTGGAATCGTGGTGGTTATGCCGACGAAACCTCTCAAGGGCTGACCCGAGTTAATGGGAATGGCTCCATTGACACAGTACAATCGTCTCCAACAAACGGAGGCGATGTTACCCCCATTATTCTCAAAATTCAACGGCCGGAAGCACCTGGATTCCCTGAATCGGAAGGGGGCCGCCATTCAACAGGTATTGTTGACGGGCGTACTGTTTTCAATTACATAAATGTCATATCTGACGAAACGCCAGATTTGACTGATGCTGCCGATGGTGCAGTTGGATATCTCGATCGTTGGGCTGGACAGGGGAATGCTGCGTATGAAGATGCGGCACAATATCTCATCCAAACGATGCAGAATTTTGGACTCGAGGTTATCACGCAACGGTTCGTGTACGATTCATTAATGACTGGAGCTCAAAATCCCGAAGCATACAACATCTGTGGGTATCGATGGGGGGAAGTTGACCGTGACAAATGGATGGTGTTTGGAGCCCACTTTGATATTGCACCGCCGATCAATGGCGGGATGTTGGATCCGCACATTTTCGGCCGAACGTATGGAACTCGGGTCGGAGCATACGACAACACTGCTGGAACAGGTATGGTCTTGACCGTAGCCGAAGCGATGGCGGATTACAACACTCGAAACACGATGGTTTTCTGTCTATGGTCTGGTGAAGAGGGTGGAAAACGCGGGAGTGATTTCTGGACTGATTATTGGGTAAAGGAAGACAATCCGAACGTCGAAGTCACCAACTATGTCAACCTCGATATGGCTGGTGTGAATTGGCCTGGTGGTGGAGGTGCACCGTGTGGAAATGGACACGGTGGAGGTGATGGTGACTGTGATCCACAACCTGAAATTGATCCAGATGGTTATCCAAAGGATGAGGAAGTCTGGCCAATGCGTGTTTACATTGGACCAAGCCTCGATCATGATGTTATGAATCAGCCAGGCATGGTAGGTCTCGCGATGTGGATTGGTTCTGATGCTATTGGTGTCGAAGAGCAAATGTCGCCGCTTCTTGGTGAAGGTTATGATGCAGAAACGTGGAAAGTTGACGATTGGATGGCAAAGGACCGTCCTGAAATTATCGTTTATGAGGATACAACAGCTCGTTCAGATCACGCAACATTCCAAGACAATCTCGATACTGTAACCATGGGCTTTGGAGGCCTTGTTGATGGGTATTGGTGTTACCATCAGACCTGTGATACTGTTGATGAAATGATCGACTGGATGGATACAACTGGGAAGGATTACGGTGATGAACAAAGTGGAACAAGTAATCTTGTTGATGCACTCGATACAATTACATGGTGGGCTACATTCTCGTTTTTCCATCTCGATGAGAATCCAATCAGGAATGCGTACTTGGATGAGTGATTGCTAAAATTTCCCTTATTAAAGGCACACAAGTTATATGCGAACGTCGCGAGGCGTTGGCATGGAAGATGGTCAAACGCCCTTTGCCAATTGGGTCAAAACGAATGCCTCCACCGCAAATTTGCTCTCGATAATCATGCTTGTTTTCGCAGCATGGGCAGCCGTTGAAATCGTTTCAAATGTTACTGGAAATGAAATTCCTCCAGTTACTGGAATGGAAACCAATGTTGATTCAGACGACACACAGCGAGTCAATAATGGTGCAATTATTGGCTTAGGAGCGGTGGCTGGCTCCTTTGGTATCATCCTCCAACTCCTCATGCCCCGTGAACATTCAGACGATGTTGAAGAATTAATTCCCCAAGAAGATGAAGAGATTGACGAAGTTGTCGATGTAATGATGGAAGATGTCGAATCTGAGGAAGAGGATGAAGGTTCGGAAGATGATGATTCTGAAGAAGAGCCCGCCTCCGAAGATGGGGGTAGCATTGAAGAAGAGGAAGAAGTGCCCGAAGATGAAGGCGAAGAGTCCTCTGAGGACGATGCGCCAGCAGAAGAGGAAAAACCTCCAGCAAAAAAGAGAAAATTTTGAGGTGAAGAAAAATGTGGGAACACCGAGCAGTATCGCATAAACAATTCAAAGAAAGTGGACGTATTACACCGACTGAGACATATGTCCAGCTTATGGACAAGGTTGAAGACGCCGTTAAAGAGGCACAAAAAATGCCATTCGACCATGAAGAATTCCTCAAGTACATTCCAACAACTGGACCATGGGAACGAATTCATGAAACCGACGATACGAAAGGTGACCCTCGTACACGATACATCGGCCCTGGTCGTCCAAAACTATTGAACACCAACCTTTTCCTTGGATCAACATGGATTGAATCCGAGCGTTTCAAGTTCGAGCGTCGAATCAGCACCCTTTCTGATTTCCTCAAGCAAAAGACCGTTGTGAATGCAAACATGTGGACTCCAAAGCAATTGGTAACGACACAAACATTCTTTTTCTGTTCGACAGGTGACGAAGAGCGTCTGGGTGGATCCATGCTGACTGGTGAGACTGTTTCTGGCTCACACCCATTCCTTGGGGACGGTGGAGAAGAAGACGGTGTCTCAGAATGGGAGCCTATTCTTTGGGGACTTGGCCACAGAGGAGTTGTTCCTGATTCGGATCCACAAGACAAGGTCTACTATCCTTCATTGATGCACCGTGGTGTAGCTTTCAACAACCGTCTTGGTTGGATTCGCTACTCTCCGGCTGGATTCGGTAAGGATGCCAGTGGTTACTTGATGACCAAACCAACGACATGGATTCATCCTGCAGTTGATGGAAACAGAGACACTGCTACTGCATTCAACCTTCTTGTTAACCTTCCAGACCGAAGAATCTCCTTCGGTGAAGAAGGTATCACTGACGTCTTCCTCACAACTGGAAAGACTTCCCTCTACACAATGATGGGAATGATGTCATCTTCGACTGTCCGACAGATGTTTGGTGCAGGTTCGGAAATGGTTCCTCTTGAATTCCACTGCATTGAGCCTGGACTTGATGAGTGGATTAAGAACGCAAGTGATGAAGATAAGTATGCTCGATTGTTCGAAGTGACTGCCTGTCTCGGTTACCTGCTTACAGATCCTAAGGTCGGCTCACTCGGCGGTGCTGCAAAACGTCGACGATTGCTATTGTACCCACATGACCAAGGAAACCTCTTGACATGTGTCAATGCAAGTCAAGTTGCAGACCATGCGCTCAAATCGAACTACGCTGCAACCGTCTTTACCAAACTTGACCAAGCAGACTTCATGAACAGAGTTGCTCGCCGATACAAGGCGTATGCTGACCTTGTAACAGCAAGTGATTTCGCAAAGGGTGCTCGATGGATCAGTCAAGCCATGATTGGTGGCGACAAGATTCTTGGACCAAACGTTCACTCCATCCTTGCAGTTCGTGGATATGATATCCTCAACCTCGATGAGTACATGGAATCATTCAACGACGTTTCAGCGGCACCTGAGCGTTTGATTCGCCGTGTTGTTCAATCGGTTGCAACCAACGCTCTCAAGACCTTGTTCCCAATGGATATGCTCGGTGAAAGTAGCGGTGCACAGCCGTTCTCTCACATCTTCGCACCGGCTGGAAACAGTGAACAAGCGCTCGTTTACTACACAGACATTCGCTTCCTTGTTCCAACATCAATTGACAAGTTGCGTATGATTACTGGTGCTCGTGGCGCTGATCGTGGTCGAATGCGTGAAGCATATGGACAGATGACTGGGGCAGACCCGATGACTGGTCTTTCCATTATCGATCTTTGTCTACCGTTCCTTGCTGACATGGGTGAAGAGTCCTGGCAAACTGGAACCGGTCTCAACGAAGATGAGATTATTGTCGAGGTCACAATGGCTGTTAACCCAGCGATTGTCTGGAAGAATCTCTTGGAACCAACAACCAATGAAGTGTTTGATCTACCAAAGGGTAAGAAAGGAACCTCTGCGAACGTTTGGGGAGACATGTTCATGAGCAACGAACCTCTTCACGAGAAGATGACAAAGGATGGTCAAGGGCATTATCTGAATCTTCTCAGACTTTGCTACCACTGGAGTCATGACAAGTCCAAGGAAATCCACGGACTCTGATTATACCATACTGGACAGCCAGATTACGAGTTTCATGGCCGACCAACCGTCGGTCAAGAAGTAAATCGGAATTGGTGAGAGGAAAACCAAGAACAGTGCTAACCACACATTCTTGTTCCAATCTCTTACCTTCAGCCCATCAAGTGGTCCAAACGGTATCATATTGAACAAGCCAAGTCCAATGTTAGCATACAACCACCATCGAACAATATCGAAAACCATTGCCTGCCAAATTATCGAACCACTTTCAATGTACTGCTGGCCTCCAAATTCTGCTGCTCCTGTTAACATGAACAGTAAAACGCCTAATGGAATACCGATTAGAAATAATCCAAGATTGACTAGTGGCCCTGCAATGGCGATATGTCCATTTTGTCGACGTGTAACAAGACCCGCTACCATAACGGCGCCGGGAGCCATGAAGAGGACACCAAAGATGAGAGCGAGCATGACACCAAATTGGAGTCCTTTCGGGTCAGCTCGAAATTCTGCCCAGCAACCGTTTTTCTTTGCAACAATCTTGTGGCCAATCTCATGGAGAACGAAGGCAGGCCCTATTGCAATAAGCACCAATGGCATTGTGATCAACACATCGAGAATCCAACGACCGAGGCCGTTTTCAGATATTCCTCCCATCCCTCGTCCTCCAAACATAAATCCGAGGGCGAGGGTAAAAGCTGCAGTAGCGTAGAGGAGATGTTTCTTTTCTTCTTCGCTGAAATGCCAGATACCGCCTTTGTGCAGTGTTGGCTGTGTTTGAGACATAACCCGAAAGAAGTTGTTGATTGGTGATTTCGAAGGCTGTTGTCCTGCATGGACCCGATGGATTTTTTGTTGGGAACTGTAGAATGGACTTGGTTCAAGAATATCCGCCCGTGGGTCTCGAACCATAGTCGTCTCATGAAATGGTCTTCTTTCAACCCTCGCTCGCGTTGTATGAGACTTCATGTGTTTGAACGAAAGGGTTGAGTTTCGGAAATCCTTACTAAAATTATACTTCTTCTATAAATACTGAGAACAAAACAAATGTGACGTCTACTGTAATTTCTTCATCGGTATCTGTCGGGGTGTTTAACCCTAAAGGAGTATTTACATCTAGGTCTAAATCGAGTGATAAATCTCCATATCCCCATCCTGTTTCAGTCCAATTTTTTACGGCTTGAAATTCATTTATTGATGAAACAGTGATTGGCTCGCCGGTGAAGTTTGGATACACCTTTAGATTGAGTTCTATTGGTAGGCAGCTGCTATCTTGTCCTGAAAGATCATTGTTTGGGTCATCCCATTGAGCGGTTAAATCATTTTCAATAATATCCCCTGCAATAGAATCACATTGTAACCAGTCATCATCTCCATCCTGTTCTTCCGGTGTGATTTTAACGTCTATTTGTCCAATCGAGTATCCTTCTGGTACATCGATATCAGATAACTTAAACACTACATTTCTTGTTTCATCATCTTGTAATGTCTCTACAATTTGCATGGTTTCATTCTGTTTCGAAAACATAATTCTGTATTCATTCTCTTCAGCAAAACTACTAATCACTTCTGCCCGATAAACAACCGTATCATAACCTGTATAAGATAACAAAATTAAGACTGCAATGAATGAAATCATTGTAAATCTGTTTCCCTCCCTATTCGAAGTCATGTTCGATAAAATATCACGGAAATCGCCACTTGAACTCATATAATCACCTTACAATAGAAGAATACAACCAAGAAAGGATAATGATGATTGTAGTTAACACACCCATTAATTTAGAAAATAATTGAAGTTCTTTATCATCGATATTTGTTTCGTGAAGTTCCCCCAATGATTTTAATTTTTTAGACACACTTTCACCCTCACCAATTAACGAACTCATAATCCGCTCTTCCCATCCGATAAAGATTGCAACAACCATCGCCAAAATAGCAGAAGAAACCATCTGAGAAACGGGTAAGAAAGATTGTAGTAGCTCAATCATCGTTGATGAGACAATAAGAAGCATTAGAATTACGATTATTCTTGTCATCCATTGATTGTTTTCTGCTTCGGTATCAATCACGTCGAAATGAAGAAGAACATACATTACCATTAGAGGCGTAAATAATAACAGGAGTGCTTCTGTGGTAAACTTGTACCATATACTGTAACTTCTTGGAAAGTCTTCACATTCTGTATACATGCAACTGTCTACAATATTAAGAACGGCAATATCTGCAATCCCACTTATGATTCCGACGAGAAGAATTAGAAAGATAACGACTGTAAAACTGCTAATCCCTTTCTTATTTGCTCGCCATGTTTCACCTGCAACTAAAGACAATATAGCAATAGACCCTAAAGAGTTAACAACTGTGTCCCCAATTAAGTTTGGTAGATATGAATGTGATTTCACACCCGCTTCAATCGCAAACCTGCCAATAAATTCATCGTTGATCGAAATAAGTTGGGCTAACCACCAAGTCATTTGAGAACCAAAGAATGCGACGAGGATAATACCTGCCGCAAGAGACATCCGTCTTGCTGTGTCATCATCATGTAGCATTTCTTCAGATAAAAATCTGAAATAAACTGGAATGCTAATAAGAAAACATGGTATTGTCAGAACTTGCCAAAAAGTGTTATATCTGTACTCAGTTAACATCATTGTGATAATAATCACTAGGCCAAGGACAAAGGTTGTTGGTGCAACCAATTTAATGGATGATTCTTTTTGTAGTACGGGGTATGGATATATAAAAGGGAAAAGTGCAAGAATTGAAAATGCTGCAATTGTAAATGAATAATACAAATATTGGAAAACATCGTATTCAGATGTTTTATTTGGATAAAGGATCTCTACAAAGCCCGTTTCTTGGATTGTGGCAGCGGCATAACGAAGACCGAAGAAAATCAGACACCAGCCTAACATTAAACCAGCAAGTTTGTCCATCCAAATTCGGTTTTTAGACCGATTAAGGAGGATGAGTGTGGTTACCCCCAAAAGAAAACAAACAATTGCTGCAACTGGAACAATAGATTCCTGTTCAGCCATGATTCTTCGTTGTGTTCCTATTTTATACGCATTCTCCCACTAATGGAAGGTGATTTGGGGGTTTTAGCCAAAGTGATTTGCATGGAGAGTGTTTTTATTCCGGGTGAGTTAAATAGAACTGTTATCCCTATGATCTCTAAATTTTCTCTAATTCTGGACTATGTTCTTGTTTCTCAACTATCGGCCTTTTTCAAAACACCCGCGCTTTAGTGCGAGACTTCATGTGTTTGAACGACAAGGGTAACATGAGCACAATGTCGATGCCCCGTAGAGCAATGAAAGACATGGGATTCCAAGCATGTTGTTTATGGTGTGATGAACAGGATGAGGTTGGAAGTGAACGATGCAAAGGAATGAAAATTACTCGGTACTAAACATCGCTGGAATCAGGAAGAAAATTTCTGATGTGGGAGTGAAGAAATGAAAAAAGATTCTCAAGACCTTGAAACCGATGTCCTTTTTCTATTGGAATCGGGATTTACCCGTGATCAAATCGCTACAATAAAAAAAATGCCGATCGAACACGTCAACGAAATCATCAGCAGCAAACGCCAAACGATTCGAACAAAGAAAAAAAAGAACCTTATTCAGGAAGTTGCAAACCAAAACCCGTGGAAAGATAGGCCACCTGGAGCAAGGGAAGCTCGTTCAATTGGGCGAACCACATGGAAACCTGAAGAATTAGAAACTGATCATTACCATGAAGGTCGAACGAATACAAGCAAAGCGATTGATGAAGCAGATCGATCGGACAGAATTGGTGAAGATGTGGCGTTAACGGCACGCCTTAATGCGCAAGCTAAACTGCAACATGTCGAGGGTGAGCTTCGTAAATTGTTAGAAGATGAGGCTGTAGTACAGGCGCTGAAAGAGAAAAAGGATTGGAAAGATGTTGTGGATAGTGTTTTAGAATTACTAAATGATGAGGATTAGTTTTAACTTATCTGATTATAAATTAATATAAATATTATCCGTTAAATCAATCTACAAGTTGATATGTTACTCTTTGTGTTCCTTTGCCTTTCGATTTCTTCCCGATAAATTCGATACCACTGATCTCAGAAATATTTCGAACGTGTGTTCCAGCACATGGACACATGTCCAATCGGTCTCCGATTGTTACAACTCGTAAATCGTTGATAAATGCAGGAAGAAGGTCCATATTTGTTCGATCTGGTGGCATGATGGAATTAATTTCGTCGCGTGTCATTTGCGAATCTGTAACGTCTAATCTCAACGCAATCTTTTCGTTAACTGTGGTCTGTAGATCTAACAACATCTCTTCAGTAAATTGAATTGGTTTGAAGTCAATTCGTGACTTTTCAGTATGAATCTGATTACCTACAGTACGAACACCGTCAAACATTTCGTATGCTATACCACTTACAAGATGTTGGGCTGTGTGCATTTTCATATGGGCATACCGCCGTTCAAAGTCAATTTTTCCACGAACTTCATCCCCTACTTCTAGCTCAAATATATCCTCGACAGTGTGATGAATGGCACCTCTACCTCGAACTTCAATGACTTCCATTCGTCCATTTGGTCCTTCAAGAGAACCAAGGTCCCAGTTCTGACCACCACCTAATGGGTAGAAAAGTGTCTGATCAAGGACTATTTTATTCTCATCAATTGCAAGTACATCGGCTGTAAATTCTTCAAGATATGCAGATTCCATTGATTCAAGATAAAGTTTGTTTGTATTCATAACCCCGCCTCCTTCCATAATTCTGTTCCTTTATGAAACCGCTGACTGCATTCCCAAAGAGAGTGATCCAATGGCAACATAGTGGAAATAATTTCGATAACCTTGCGATTTTCTGACTTGTAATCACCTAAATACCACGATTCTGATAAACCATCTTGGCGATGGATTTGATAGATTGCATCGGTAAATTCCGGCGTTTGTGATTCAAGATGTACAAATCCTGTTGCTGCTTTCCTTTCGACAAAATAGGCACAGGTTGAATTTGTAATTTTATGTGGTGTGGCCCATGGAATCCAGGTATCGCTTGTAGTATCAATCACAATATCATACTGAACGCAACCACTGGTTTGACCTGCGCCAGTCATTGTAACATCGTATTGATTCATTTCATTTTTAATCGATGATTCAATTCGAGTTCGATGAGAAAAGCGGGCCCCATCTTTTGCAAGTTGTATACTCATTGCTTTCATGATCCATTCATGCCGAAATGCTGAATCTATGCCTTCAAATTGCTGATCTGTGGTGAACGAAAGCGGAATGGATTCACGATGAAGAAGTAAACTAGGCCAAACATTTGGTAAACCAAATTCTATGGAATGGTCAATGATCCAAACTTCATGCCCCTCCTGAAGAGCTGAATATGCACAACCATAAGCAACAAGGCCTGCACCGGCAATGAGAATTTTCAGAGCCTCACCTCGCATAGATATCTAATGCATCGACTGGACAACTGGGTATGCATAATTCGCAGAATACACATTTAGATTGCTCGACCATAGCAAGCAATCCTTTCATCGATAGTGCACTTGTTGGACACAAACCAATACAAGCACCACAACCGTAGCACGAATCGTCATCCACGACAAAAAGAGACTGTGCCATGGATGTTCCAGTGGTCACTGTCATATTTGACCTTCCATGAATTCATATCGTTGAAAGTGATAATTTTATTCGACAGGAAATAAATACACTGTAAAAGAATGAACAGAAGGTATTCATTGAAGCACCCCTTAATTTCCGTTGGAAAATCTAATTCTCTAACAGATGGATCAACAAAGCAAGAGAAGGAGACAAATCAACAAAAGCCAATCGTATTTTATCGCGTAGAGTGTATATTGTTAATGGTAGAAAAGAATGGAAGTTGTGTTCGAAAAGATAGAATCTTATTCCACTGGAAACAGAGGGGTGTGACCCACAAGTTCATGCGTGACAAGTCAACCGTTAGTCTATGGTCGTGTACGCTCCAGGGCGCACCTCAAGTTACCCAGAGTACCCTCCAGATCGTGGATTGCGTTATCATTACCTCGGTGGCGGTAATGAAGTGGGCAACGTTGGCATTGTTCTTGAGGATCCATCTTCAAATCGACTGCTTCTCGATTATGGACTTGCACCTACAAAACCGCCACGTTATCCGAAAGAAGCACCCCACGTTTCTCATGCAATCATTACACATTCTCATATTGATCATCTTGGAATGGTTCCTTGGCTTGCATCAAATCATAACACGACCCTTCATGGCACGGAATTAACAACTGCTATCTCAGAAATGATGTGGTATGACTGCCACAAAGTTTCATCCATAGAGGGCTACCCCTTACCATGGGATAAACGAGATATCGATCTTGCACTCTCTGCATGGAAAACACATCCTTTCAATCAATCTTGGAACCAGTCGGATTGGAAACTCGAACTCCATAAGGCCGGACATATACCAGGTGCAGCAATGCTTCATGTTGAAACACCAACAAAGAAAGTTCTCTTTTCTGGAGATATCGACACACGAGATTCTCAATTAACGACAGGGGCAAAACCAGTGAAATCAGACATCCTGTTTGTTGAAGGAACATACGGTGGAAGAGATCATCCCCCGAAAGAAGAAGAAAATGAGCGGTTCATTGAACGTGTCGTTGAAATCGTAGATCGTGGAGGTACGGCGCTTATTCCTGCTTTTGCAAATGGCCGTACTCAGGACGTTGTTATGCTTCTTCACAAATATCTTCCAGAATTAGATGTTCATGTTGATGGTATGGGTAAGCGTGTTGCAAGATTGCAAATGGAACATCCAGAAACACTTCGAGACCCTTCAGCATTAGAATCAGCATGGCGCTGGTGTCGTCGGGTTTCAAGTAAATCTGACCGGAAGAAAGCTCTTGACGCTGATGTTATTGTATCTACATCAGGAATGATGGATGGTGGTCCTGCGATCTGGTATCTCAATCGTCTACGCCATGATCGAAAAAACGCAATACTTCTCACAGGATATCAGGCTGTAAACACAGGCGGTCGCCGATTGCTTGAAGAACGCAAGGTACCAATTTTTGGCAAACTCGCAAACATTGAACTTGATGTAGACCAATTCTCCTTTTCAACACATGCAGGCCATAAGGAAATAGTTCAATTTGCAGAAGGATGTCAAGCGGAAGACATTGTGATTTACCACTCAGATCCTACCACAGCACGACCACCTCTCGCTGATGCTTTGGAAGCGAATGGTCATCGTGTTCACACACCAGAAAATGGAATTTCGGGAATTTTGGAATGATTCAATTTTCCGAAGGGGTTGAATACATCAACCTAAAGCGATAGTCGATAGCATGGCGGCGAAGGCACCTGGTGGAAAGAAACGTCCACGAAGAAAAAGAAAGTTGAGACTTACACTCCGTCAGAACAAGATCAAGAAGGCTGATACATATTCAGATTCCTTAGGATGGTCGAAAGATGTGGGCCGGACACTCGAAGATGCTCCGAAGCAGACAGAACCCGAAGTTGTATTGATTCAATGCGATATGTGTGGATGTCGGTTAAAAATTCCAAAACCAAAACGTGCTCGGTACACAGTAACGTGCTCTTATCCAGAATGCAACCACGTTATGTCATTCGATTGAGATGATTCGGCTCTACTTTGCAATATTCGTCTTCCTTCTCCCATCACTTCAAGGATGTCTTCTTGTCGAGGACGAATCAAAGACGTCAACCATACGTCTTGCAACCACCACTTCTCTCAGAGACTCAGGTTTGCTAAATGAACTTCTACCAGGATATACGGAGCTGACTGGCACAACAATCGACGTCATAACAGTAGGATCTGGAGCAGCGATGGTACTCGCAGAAAATCAGGATGTTGATGTTCTCATTGTTCATGATCCCGTTCGTGAAGTCGAATTTATCAACGATGGATTTGCCATCAATCGTACGACATTTGCATGGAATCACTTCGTTTTGCTTGGACCATCTTCTTTTTCAGGAAATCTAACTGAAACGTTACACTACATCATTGAATCTGACCAGTGTTTCGTTTCTCGCGGTGATGATTCAGGAACCCACCAAAAAGAGCAGACCCTATGGAAGATGTTTTCCAATGAATCCGATGTTGATTTTGTTGAAGATTCTCTTGGCTTTCATCCTGTTTGGGATGGGTACCAGTCAATTGGTCAAGGAATGGGTGCAGCGATAACCATCTCAAATGAGTTGGGATGTTGGACCTTATCGGATCGAGGCACAGCATTATACCGTCAAGAGAACACAAATTTATTCGTTCATGAATTCAATGAACCAGCTCTAGTGAATCCATACTCGATTCTTCTCATGGACAATAAATACAATACACAAACAACAGCACTGAGGGACTATCTCCTCGCATCTTCAGACATTATCGATAGTTATACTGTGAACAACAACACACTGTTCAATAGCGGTGAACCGCAGAATTAACCAATTCGTTCTCCTCTTCGAATTTGTTGTGCAATCTCATGATTTCCATCAATAAATTCCCCATCATGGATGTAAAGAATACGATCTGCTAATCGTTCTGCCTGGAAGGGATTGTGTGTCGCAAAAACGACCCCACCACCTCGATTTTTGAACTGAACGATTAATTGTTCAATTTGCCCAACAGACTTCCCATCAAGTTCTGAAGTCGCTTCATCCAACACCAAAATTTTACGATTCATTGTCAAAGCTCGGAGAAATGCTAACCTCTGAACTTCTCCTCCAGAAAGTGAATCAGTGCGCTGACCCCCCTTTTCTTCAAAACCACAGAGTGATGCGAAATATTCTCCTGAATTTGGTAAATCGTCATGCAGGTTTGAGGATAATTCAAGCTCCATAGCAACAGTATCCATCACCAATACTGGGTTTTGTGACACATATGCAACATCGTCGGTAGGAATTGTTGAGTTTCCTTCCAACCCAACAAAGGTTCGAAGGAGCGTTGATTTCCCAGAACCCGACTCCCCCATCAATGCAACAATTTCATTGTTTGAAAGTTCAAACGAGCAATCCTTGATGATCGTCTTACCATCTTTCACAACACTCATGTTCTCCCACTTCACGACAAAATCATCAAACGAATGTTCCCGAACATCTTCGCTTCCAAACGATTCTTGTTCAAAGAATCTGATGTATTGGATAAATTGCAAACCAAATGCTGTAAGTAACGAAATAATCAGCAAAACCAATCCAAGAAGCAGCGCAGCATCGAGTTGGCCAACACTTGTTTCAAGGACAACACTTGTCGTCAGCACCCTCGTTTTCTCCGCAATATTTCCACCCACCATCATCACTGCCCCGACTTCCGCAATCGCTCGACCAAAACCGAGGAGTATTGCATTGGTAATTCCTCTTCTCGCACAATACATTTCCAGAAAGAAGCGCTGCTTTCGACTTGCATTCATCACTTTGAACACTTCCCGCTTTTCTGATGAAACGCGTTCCAACGCAGACCATGAAATTCCGAGGACGAGTGGAAAAATCAACAACGTTTGAGCGATGATCATCCCTTGTATTGTGAACAACCAATTGAGTGAACCAAATACTCCATCTTTGCTTAAGGCGATGTAAACAGCGACGCCAACCACAACAGGGGGAAGCCCATACAATGCTTGTGTAACCCCTCGAAGGATCGGTTTCACTTTCCAATCCACATTTGCAAGGAACATTGCACATCCAAGTCCAATGACTCCAGCAATAATCGTTGCCGACCCGCTTGTAATGAGGGTACGAATGACCACATCCCAAAGGTTAGTAGAATCAACCACACCATGGCGAAGTAACACAAACCTTTGAGGTTGGCGAAGTGAGCCACTGGTTGAAGAAGTGATAAAATGAAGCAAGTTCCGTATTTTATATCACTTCAAGAGGCTATTACTCTTGCACTGAAACACAAACTGGAATGTTCGACCGAACATGTCGATCTTGACAATGCCCATCAACGAATTCTTGCAACTGATCTTCACTCAACGGTCAACGATCCGCCTTTTGATAATTCGGCGATGGACGGATTTGCAGTCCGATTTGAAGATACGAAAGTAGCACCATCTCAACTCGAAATTATTGCAACCTCTCAAGCAGCGGCAGGAGATGAAAACCTGTCCTTAACGAACGGACAAGCTGTTCGAATCATGACAGGCGCACCAATACCGATCGGCGCAGATGCGATTATTCCAATTGAAGCATGTTCAATCGAAGAGAACACAGTTACGCTCAATCAACCCTCAAAACCTCATTTTATTCGTAAATGTGGAGAAAACATCGCCAAAGGCGAGGTAGGACTCAAGCAAGGTACGTATCTTACACCCCAAGCAATATCCTTGTGTGCTACAATGGGCCATGCTACGGTACCGGTCATTGAACGACTGAAGATTGGAATTATTTCAACAGGAGATGAACTCAAATCACCTGGTGATGATCTTGAGTACGGGGAAATCTATGAATCAAATTCCTATGGGCTCTCTGGACTTGTGAAGATGCTTGGACACATTCCTGTACGGTATTCTGCAGTCCATGACTCAATCGATGCATTACGCAAACAGTTCGATGTTGCCGCAGAAGAATGCGACTTGTTCATCACATCAGGAGGCGTCTCTATGGGTGAGTGGGATTTTGTTCGCAAGCTTATGGAGACAGAAGGTGACATTGTCTTTTGGAGAGTCAAAATACGCCCTGGATCACCTCCGTTGTTTGGCCATTGGAAAAACACCCCAATGTTCGGTTTACCAGGAAACCCAGTAAGTAGCCATGTTGTGTTTCGAATGCTCGTTGTACCATTTTTGCGTGGCTCACTCAACACTTCTTACCCCCTAGATCGAATTGTGCATGCCCGGCTTCAAACCAATGTCCGTTCGACCAAGGATTGCTTAACGTTACGACGGGTAACATTACGCTCTACAATCGATGGCTTTCTTGCCGATCAGCCCAAACATCAAGGATCAGGAAACATCGATAGCCTATCCTCCGCAGATGGTTTGACACTTCTTCAACCCGGGCAATCTGGAGACGCAGGAGAACTTATCGAAGTTCTTCTCTTGTGAGGGAAAGTCATGAAAAAGAAGATTTCAGAAGAACTCCTTCTCCTTGAAGTCTTGAAATTGATGCAACCTCAGGCCAGTACAAACGTCCTCAGAAAGATGTTAACCAATCAACGTGTATCTGTGGATAATCAAATAATCCATCGGGCAAAACATTTGGTGTTGAAGGGCCAAACTGTAGAAATTCTCCCAAAGCCCAAGATTTCAGTGGAAGAGGAGCGAGGAATCAATGCCCAAACATACGATTTAGACATTCTCTTTGAAGATGAATCTCTCCTTGTTGTCGAGAAACCAGCAGGCTTACTTTCCGTAGCAACAGATCGCCTCGAAATTGATACATTGCATAACAGGTGTGTTGAATACTGCCGAAGCACCACTCGCACCGGTTGGTGTTTCATCGTCCACCGTTTGGATAAGGCAACTTCAGGTATCATGGTTTTCGCAAAAACAGAACAAGTAAAACGGGAACTGCAAGATCAGTTTGCAGAACGACTCGTTCATCGCCATTATGTCGCTTTGGTCGAAGGTTCCGCGTCAACTGGTCGAGCAGATCACCACCTTATTGAAGACAAAAATCTCAGAGTCTTTGTATCCGAGAAGAAGACGAAAAACAGCAAACGTGCCATAACAATGTGGGACGTACTCGCTCAAGGCGAGAACGCCACCCTCCTTACCGTAGTGATTGAGACCGGCCGTCGGCACCAAATACGCGTTGCCATGGCCGAAGCGGGCCATCCAGTTGTTGGTGACAAGATGCATGGAGCTGAAACCAATCTACACGGACGGATATGCTTGCATGCAACAGCTCTTGAATTCCTTCACCCACTCACGGACGACCCTGTTCGTTTTGAGTCCGAATTCAACCCTGCTTGGAGGCACGGATTGAAGAACCCTTGACGACACGGTATTCTTGTTCATATGGCTGTCAACGAAGACTGGATATCAGTTCGCGGGGCGCGAACACACAACCTCCAAGATATCGACGTTCGATTACCTCGCGGTAAATTCGTGGTCATTTCCGGGGTGTCTGGGTCTGGAAAATCCAGCCTTGCGTTTGATACACTTTACGCTGAGGGGCAACGAAGGTATGTTGAATCACTTTCTTCATATGCTCGTCAATTTATTGGCCAGATGAAGAAAGCGGATTGTGATGGCATTGAAGGCCTCTCTCCAGCAATCTCAATCGATCAAAAGCAAGGGTCGCACAATCCCCGTTCAACTGTTGCAACTGTTACAGAAATTCAAGACTATCTTCGTTTATTGTGGGCGAGAATCGGCAAACCTCACTGTCCTGAATGCGGAAAAGAGGTTGCACGTCGAACAGTCCAAGAGATCGTTGACGACATTCTGTGGGTTTTCGAACAACACACCATTGCCATTTGGAGTCCTGTTGTTCGTGCACGTAAAGGAACACATGCTGATTTGTTCAAGCAGTTCGTTGAACAGGGATACATGAATGGACGTGTGAATGGTCACGATGCTGATTTTGAAAATCCACCAACACTTGACAAAAACTTTCGTCATGACATCGACGTTCGAATCGACCGGTTCATCCTATCAAAAGATCGCCGACATCGAACAACTGAAGCGGTTGAAAACGCCATTCGCCTTGGAGGTGGAGCACTTGCAGTTACAAGTTTGAGAGAACCGAAAACGAAACCAGAATCCGAGGGAATGGCTCGACCAGATCATCCAGAAGGGACTACGATTTCATGGTCAGAGGATTTTGCGTGTCCAGAACATGGAGCGTTTATGCCTGAACTTTCTCCACGTGTCTTTTCATTTAATTCTCCATTAGGAGCATGTCCTGAGTGTCAAGGTTTGGGCATCCAACGCCAATTCAACCCGGAACTGATTATCGATGACACACTGACTGTCGCGAATGGATGTGTTCTACCGTGGCGACAGTCCATGTCACCAGGATGGTACAAAAAACTCCTTCAGCAAGTCTGCGAGCATTACGGAATTTCACCAAACATCCCGTTTGGATTACTGGATGAAGATGCCAAAGACATTCTTCTCCATGGCTCTGGCTCTACAATCATTCATTTTCACTTCGAATCAGACAACGGTTCAGTCTACAAAATGAACCGACCATGGGAAGGCATAATTGCACGTCTCGAACGAACCTATGCAGAAACCTCCTCCGACCGTACTCGAAACAGGTTGATTGCGTGTATGACTGATTTGGACTGTCATGCATGCACTGGGGAAAAACTCAACCCAGCAGCTCGATTCGTTACTGTAGGAGGAATCCGCCTCCCAGAGGTGAGTCGAAGTTCTGTTCACGAGGCGTATCAATTGATTAAAGCGCTCCGCCCTGAAGCCGACGGACCACCAGAACAGTATGCAGATGTCCTCTCTGCACTTGATGATCGATCATTGTTCATCGGGAATGAAATTCTCAAAGAGATCGAGAACCGTCTTGGTTTCCTTGAATCAGTAGGTCTCGACTACCTTACGCTGGACCGAAAAGCGAACACGCTTTCAGGCGGTGAAAGCCAACGCATTAGACTTGCAACACAAATAGGATCACGATTAACGGGCGTTATGTATGTCTTGGATGAACCATCCATTGGACTCCATCAACGGGATAACGAACGGCTTCTGCAAACACTTCGCGAATTAACAGATTTAGGAAACACACTCCTAGTTGTTGAACACGATGAAGATACACTACGACAGGCCGATTGGATCTGCGATCTTGGCCCGGGAGCGGGTCTCGAAGGAGGTGTCGTTGTCGCGAATGGACCTCCGAAGAAAGTAATGAAAGCTAAAAATTCGGTTACAGGGGCGTATCTTTCAGGGCGTCGCTCCATTGTTCCACCGTCGGAACGGGTTACGCCGAACAAAAAGTGGTTGGAAATCAACAATGCTCAACACAACAATTTGAGCAACATCGATGTCAAAATTCCACTTGGTTGCTTCACTTCAATTACAGGCGTTTCAGGTTCTGGAAAGTCATCCCTTATTTCTGGAATCCTTGCTCCTGCTCTTCAACGCCACCTCCATAATTCAGAGAAATTACCAGGAAAACATTCCAACATCGATGGTCTTGAACACGTGGACAAAGCCATCATAATCGATCAATCGCCGATTGGGCGAACACCTCGTTCAAACCCAGCAACTTACACGAAAGTATTCGATGAAATTCGCAAACTGTTTTCCAACACGACTCTTGCAAAAGAGCGTGGATACACACCTGGAACATTCAGTTTCAATGTGAAGGGGGGCCGTTGCGAAGCGTGTTCAGGAGCAGGTTCAATCAAATTGGAAATGAATTTCTTACCCGATGTTTGGATTGAATGTGATATCTGTAATGGGAAACGATACACGCGAGAATGTCTTGAAGTTACGTGGAAAGGCAAAACAATTCATGATGTTCTTCAAATGCCGGTGGGAGAGGCTGTCACCTTCTTCAAAAATCACAAAAAGATTCATCGTACCCTGGACACACTCAATGCTGTCGGTTTAGCATACATCCGTCTTGGCCAACCAGCAACCACGCTCTCGGGCGGAGAAGCCCAGCGCGTCAAACTTGCAAGCGAACTTCGTCGCCCCCCACACAAACATACGGTATACATTCTGGATGAACCGACAACAGGACTCTCATTTAGCGACGTTCAACTTCTGATCGACGTCTTGCTAGAATTACGACTAAAAGGCCATACAGTCGTTGTTATTGAACACCATTTGGATGTTGTGAAGTGCAGTGATTACGTTATTGACCTCGGCCCTGAAGGAGGAGACCGCGGCGGACAAATTGTTGCTGAAGGGACTCCTGAACAAGTCGCGGATGTGCAGGGAAGTTACACGGGACAATTCCTCAAATCCATGATGAAGTCCGAGTGAACCTCTCCGTAGTGTTCAAAGAGCGTATGTGACGAACTGTGTCTGGGTCGGAACCAATGGGAGTGCAAGTAGTCCGAGTTGAGGTCACTCCGTTGCAAACGGAAGGGATGCGAGATGTTCTTGGCGATGTTATTCAGCGTCAACTGTTAGCAGATCATGGCATTGATGTTGGAAAGGTTCGAAGCATACGTGGTTATCTCATTCGTAGTCAATACAGTGCTGACGAGATTGAGCCACGAGTCCAAGATATCTTTTCAGATCCAATCATCGAATTTGGAGCAACAAATACTTCACTTCTTGACGACAAGAAGTACTTCCCAACACACCCTACACTTACAGTCACTGTTGGGTTCAAGCCAGGAGTCACAGACAATCCTGGAGCAGCAGCAAACGATGGATTCAAAATTCTCTTTCCAGAGGGGGAGTCCTCCATCTCAACATATGTTTCCTACGCATTTCTTTCTCTGCCAGATGATGTTGATCATAATTGGCTGGCATCAACTCTGTTCAATGGATTGATTGAACGATCGATTCTCACATCAAAAGATCAGCTAGAGTCGGGGAATGCTATACACCTCACTTATCCCGAACGCCCCACAATCGAACGTCAAGCACCCTCAATCATCAATCTCGAAGTGCATGATGAAGAATTGATTCAGTTGTCGAATG